>JAESGX010000070.1_pt1:25000-180044 | contig 180044 bp, 147 predicted proteins | sample 9269801 | NCBI WGS metagenome assembly JAESGX01 (sample SAMN16773122, study PRJNA677054) | algae metagenome | isolation source: Pleurocapsa minor GSE-CHR-MK-17-07R and co-occurring heterotrophs from wet... | place: USA: Lower Calf Creek Falls, Grand Staircase Escalante National... | reverse complement strand
GCTTGGACAGGCGGCCAGCCTGTCGCTGCGCCACGCACGAACGCCTGACGGCCTGGGCAGAGCAACGTGACCTATCCCGATAGCGTTAACAGGCCCTAGTCAAAAAAGTGAAACAGAACAGGGGCTTGCGGGTTTATTCAGATAACCGCTGCTAGCATGTAAACGTTTCCAGTGGCCGCAGTACGATGTCCTGCGGCGTGACGACATCCGACTGAGGCGCGCCCATGCTCCGCTTGTTCACCTTGCTGCTGACTGTGGCGTCTTCGGGCGCCATTTCCACTTCCGTGTCCGCCGAGGACATGTCGACGGACGCCGAAACCGCGGCGCCATCGCCGTGGACAGGCGGCGGCGAACTGGGCTTCGCTTCGGCGCGCGGCAACAGCATCAGCGAGAGTTTCAACGCCCGCTTCAACCTGCAGTACACGCACGGCGAGTGGATCCACAGCGCCGATCTGTTCGGCCTGCGCGCCAGCGCCGAATACCGGGTGGAAGACGACAGCGGTGCGATGACCCGAGAGCGCGAGACCACCGCCAATCGCTACACCTTCGGCGCCAACAGTGCGCTGAAGCTGGGCGAACACCGCCAGTTCACCACCGCGCTGCGTCTGGAGCAGGACGATTTCGCCACCTACGACTGGCAGCAGACCGCAAGCCTGGGCTACGGCACGCGGGTGATGGACGGCGACCGCACCAAGCTGGATCTGCAGATCGGCCCGGGTTTCCGCCGCGCGCACAACGCCGATGACGATTTCAGCGAGACCGGCTTCATCGGCCGCGGCTTTATCGGCCTGAGGTACGACCTGACCGAAAACACCGAGCTGTCGAACAACCTGTTGATCGAATCCGGCAGCTACAACACTTTCGCCCAGAACGAACTGGGCGTGTCGGTGGCCATGAACGCGCATCTGGCGCTCAAGGCCGGACTGCAGGCGCGCCGCAACAGCGAGGTGGACGCCGAACGCAAGAAGACCGACACGCTGACCACGATGAATGTGGTGTACCGCTTCAAATAACCGATTTTTCCGCGACGGCGTTCAAAGGAAGTCGCCGGCGCCGAGCACCAGCAACTCCCCCGCCAACTTCTGCCCCAGCGCGTCCGGCGCGTCGCTGGCGCCTTCTGCGCGCGCGCGCACCACGCGGCCGTCTTCGGCCGAACCCACTAGGCCGGCCAAGTGCAGGCGCGCGCCGTTAAGTTGCGCGTACGCCGCCACCGGCACGTGGCAGCTGCCGTGCAGCGCGCGGTTCATGGCGCGCTCGGCTTCCACGCAGGTACGCGTGGGCGCGTGATCCAGCGCGGCGACCAGGGCTTGGGTAGCGGCATCTTCGGCGCGGCATTCCACTGCGATCGCGCCCTGCGCGGGCGCGGGCAGCCAGTCCGGCGCGGCCAGGCGCAGGCCAATGCGGTGGCCGAAATCCAAACGCAGCAAGCCGGCGCAGGCCAGCACGATGGCGTCGTAGTCGCCGGCGTCCAGCTTCGCCAGGCGCGTGTTGACGTTGCCGCGCAGATCCAGCAGCCGCAGATCGGGCCGGCGCGCGCGTAGCTGCGCCTGCCGCCGCAGCGAAGACGTGCCCACGCGCGCGGCGTGCGGCAATTGCTCGATCGACGCATGAAGATTGGAGATGAAGGCATCGGCGGCGTCGGCGCGCGGCAGGATCGCCGACAGCGAGAACGGCCCGTCCAGTTCCATCGGCACGTCCTTCAGCGAATGCACCGCGCAATCCGCCTCGCCGCGCAACATCGCCAGCTCCAGCTCCTTGAGGAACAGGCCCTTGCCACCGATCTGCGAGAGCGAACGGTCCAATACCTCGTCGCCGCGCGTGCTCATGGGCAACAGTTCGACTTGCAGACCCGGATGCGCGGTGCGCAGCAACGAAGCGACGTGCTGGCTTTGCCATAGGGCCAGCGGGCTTTTACGGGTGGCGATGCGTACGGATTTCATGCCGCATTATGCGGGAGGCGGGAGGCGGGAGGCGGGAGGCGGGACTCTGCTTTTGCTTGCCCCCTTTGCAAAGGGGGCTACGTCCCGAAGGAAGTCCCCTTGGGGACGAGGGATTTGCTCTTGATCTTGTTTTTTGTGTTGAGCAACAGCAAAAGCAAATTCCCTCGATCCCCCTTTTCCAAAGGGGGGAGGCAAAGCAAAAGCAGAGCTCCGTCTCACGTCTCCCGCCTTACGTCTTCCGCCTCCCCCACTCCACTCAAAGATTCTTCACCGTATCGCGCAGTCCCGCCACGCAGCGGCGGCTGACTTCCAGCGGCTCCTTGCCGTGACGCAGGACCGCCTGCACCCGGCCGTCGTTGATCCGCTTGAGCTCGATCAGCTCGTGGCGCGCGATCAGGCAGTTGCGGTGGATGCGAACGAAGCGGCCGCCGAATTCGTCTTCGAGCGATTTCAGCGATTCCTCGATCAGATCCTCGCCGCGCGCGTGGTGGACCACCACGTATTTTTCCTCGGCCTGCAGGTAGTGCACGTCGTCCACCGGGATCAGCCGCAGGCTGCCGCGCAGCCGCGCGCACAGGTGCGTGCGCGGCTGCCGGTTGGGCAAGGCGGGCGCATGGGTTTCGCGCCCGGCCATGAACATGCGCGCGCGCTCGATGGCGGCAGCCAGGCGCTCGGGGCGCACCGGCTTCATCAGGTAATCGATCGCCGCCGCCTCGAACGCGGACAGCGCGTGGTCGTCGTAGGCGGTGCAGAACACCACGGCCGGGCGCGGATCGAACGCGGCCAGATGACGCGCGGCTTCCAGACCATCCACGCCGGGCATGGCGATGTCCAGCAGCACCAGGTCCGGGCGCAATTCGGCGCAGGCCTGCAGCGCGGTGAGGCCGTTCTCGGCTTCGGCCACGACTTCGATGCCGGCATGCTCGGCCAGCAGCGAACGCAAGCGCTCGCGAGCCAGGGGCTCGTCGTCGGCGATGACCACTTTCACGACAGTCGCTACCTCGCTTTCGGGGCTAGGCCGCCGCGAACGGCAGCACGATCTCGCACTCATAGTAGCCGTCGCGCCATTGCGCCGTCATCTTTGCCTGCGCGCCGAAGCGGTAGGCCAGGCGATGGGCGATGCTGCGCTGCGCGTGCCCGGCACCGCGGTGCGCCAGCACGCCGTCCGCGTCCGGCGACAGGGATGGATTGCGGATCAGGATATGCAGCAGGCCGGCGTCGGCGCGCAGCTGCAGGGTCAGCGTACCGCCCTCGGGCAGGCGCGAGATGCCGTGCAGCACCGCGTTTTCCACCAACGGCTGCAGCACCAGACGCGGCAGCCGCAGCGACCACGGCAGCGGCTCGTGCTTGTTCCACTGCACCTGCAGGCGTTGGCCCAGGCGCAGCGATTCGATCGACAGGTAACGCTCGGCCAGTTCGACCTCGGCGGCCAGGGTGGAATTGTCCTCGCCCGCGCCCAGCGCCGCGCGGAACAGGTCCGACAGATCCAGCACCGCGCGTTCGGCCACCGCCGGATCGCGGCGCAGCAGGCTGGCGATCAGGTTCATGCTGTTGAACAGGAAGTGCGGACGGATGCGCGCCTGCAGCGCATCGGCCTCGGCGCGCGCGTTGGCGTTGAGCTGCGCGGTCCAGCGGTCGCTGACGTAGAAATAACGCAGCGCCAGCGCGGTGATCAGCGCCACCACCGCGGCGCTGCCCAGCACGAAACGCCAGAAGCCCGCGCCCTGCCCCAGCGGCGCGGCGCCGACGCTGGCGAACAGCGCATGCACGATGCCCGCGCCCAATACCGCGATCGCCGCGGCCAGCGCGATCGCCGCGGCCGTGCCCACGCGCACCGGCAGGCGCGACAGCTGCGCGCGCGCGCCGCATAACAGCGCGGTGACCGCGATCGCCAGCCACAGCGCGAACGCGCTGGCCGACATGAATTGCCGGAGATCCCAATGACGCGCGTTGTCGGGCACCAGCGCGACCACGATGACCACCAGTTCGGCCATGCCCAGCATCGCGCCGAGCCGCGGCAGCCGGCAGAAATCGGGCAACCAGGGTTCGCTGGCGCGCGGGTCGTTCAAGCGTCAGGCCGCGGCGAAGCGCTGCGCCATCCAGTCGCCCAGGTCGCGGATTTCCTCCGCGCAGACCTGGTGCGCCATCGGATAGCGGTGCCAATCCACGGCGAAGCCGAGCGTCTGCAGGGTGCGCATGCTGCGTTCGGCATGCACCAGCGGAATCACCGGGTCGCCGCTGCCGTGGGCCATGAACACCGGCTGCGCGGTCGCGGCATCGCTCTTTACCTGCACGGCGGTTTCCGCGCCGGGCAGGTAGGTGGACAGGGCGATCAACCCCGCCAGCGGCGTCTTGCGCCGGATCCCGGCGGCCAGGGCGATGGCGCCGCCCTGGGAAAAACCGGCCAGCAGGATGCGCTGCGGGCCGATGCCGCGCGCGTGCTCGCGGTCGATCAATGCGCTGGCCTGCAGGATCGATTGTTCGACGCCTTCGCTGTCGGCGCGGGTGGGGAAATCCATGCCCACGATGTCGTACCACGCGCGCATGCGCACGCCGTTGTTGATGGTGACCGCGCGCACCGGCGCGTGGGGGAAAATGAAGCGCAGCGCCGGCCAGTCCTTGCGCACCAGCTCCGGCACCAGCGGCACGAAGTCGTGCCCGTCCGCGCCCAGCCCATGCAGCCAGATCACCGCCCACTGCGGCGCGGGTCCGGTTTCCTGTTCGACGGTTTCAAGCAGATCGACGGCGTTGTCCATAACGCATTGTCGCCGACAAAGCGCCAGCGGCCAATGTCGGCGCGTGGATCAGGCCCGCGTGCCGGCGCGCAGGCAGATCAGGAAAAACCGGGCCAGGTCCCAGGTGTAGCGCTTGAGCAGGCGCCTGGGCTCCAGCAGCAGGCGGAACAGCCACTCCAGGCGCAGCGCGCGCATCCAGTCCGGCGCCCGGCGCGCGTTGCCCGACAGGAAATCGAGCAGCGCGCCGACGCCGCACGTCACCGGCGCGTCGACGGCGCCGCAGTGCTCCAGGATCCAGGCTTCCTGCTTCGGATTGCCGAACGCGACCAGCACGATCTGCGCGCCGGAGGCGTTGATCCGCCGTACCAGCTCATCGCCCGCTTCGGCGTACCCGGCGTAGCCGTCGCAAGTGCCCACGACCTGCTGGCCCAAGGTGTCGCGCAGATGCCGCGCCGCTTGGTCGGCGATGCCTGGACGGCCGCCTAGCAGGAAGAAGCGCAGTGGGCGTTCGCTGCGCGCGCACAGGTAAGGAATGAAATCGGTGCCGTTGAGGTTCGCGGCGAAACGCCGCCGATGCACCAGCCACGCGCCCAGATCCATGCCGATGCCGTCGTTCACCACGCACACCGAGGACGCCCGCAGCGCCGGGCGCAGCGGCAGGCACTGCACCACGAAATTGGTGTTGGCGAAGAACAGCTGGCACTTGTCGCCGGAAGCGCAGGCATCGAGCAACCTGTCCGCCAGCCGCTCGCTGCTGGTGGACTGCACGCGATAGCCGCCCAGGTGCAGGGTTTGCGGCATGTCCGGAATGGCGCCGTGCGGCATGCGCGCGCTATCCATCGCGCTCATCGGCATCGCGCGCCATGGCGCGCGCGCAGCGCATCACCACAGGTCATACGGGAACGCCTTGCGCAATCCAACCTGCAGGCCGTGCAGATCGAACGACGAATTGCCGCCCAGGTCCAGGCATTCTTCGACCGTGCGTCCGGCGTGCCAGCGCATGCGCCCGGTGCCCTGGTAGTAGTCGTCGTACTTGAATTTGCTTTCGCCGTTGCCGCTGTCCAGATACACGGCCGGAATGCCGTAGGCCTCGGCCAGGATCACGCCGTGCAGGGAGCTGGAAACCACCCGCTCCGCGCCCAGCAGCGCGCGCACGAACGCGAGCGGCCGGGCCGTGGGCAACACCAGCCGGTCGCTGTGGGCGGCGTATTTCTCCGGGGCTTCGTTGAAGTGCGGGATCACCACGTACGGAATTTTCGACCGCGCCCCGATCGACTCGGCGCTGTAGAAGGCGGGCATCAGCAGCGCCGGGTCACCGTAGACCTCTGGAACGCTCAGGCCGCGATCCAGCAGCCACTGCCGGGTCAGCGGACCGCGTACCGCGCGCACGTCGAGGCCGCGGAAACGATGCTCTGCCTCGGCGATCTTGCCGTTGATGCCGCTGCCCCACACCGTTTCGCCGTCGCGCGCGTTGTGCAGCACCGAGCCGATGGCGAACAGGCGCCGCGTGCGGTCGCGCTTGCCCAGGAGATCGGAATCGCGCAGCGCCAGCATCGCCTCCACGATCACCTTGGAAAGATGGTCGCCGACGTTGATCGTGCCGTTCTTCGGCTGCCACCAGTACAGCGCGCGCCGCTGCCGGCGTTCGAGCCAGCGTTCAAGCAGCGGCATGCGGAATCTCCTCCGGCGCGGGATGGATGTGCGGCGACGGCGCCCCGGGGCTGCGCTGCAGACGAGTTTCCGGATAGCGTTCGGGTTCGAGCAGCCGGTCCACGGTTTCGGGCCAACTCAAACACTGCCGCGTGCGGACCCGCGGCGCGACCAGCGCGCCGTCGATGGCGGCGACGAGGGACGCGCCGTCGCCCGGCGTGTAGCCGAAGCGCGAGGCGTACGGCCCGACGATGGCGTGCGGACAGATCGCCGGCAAGGCGAAGAAATCGTACTGCAGCAGTTTCAACGAACTGTCGGCCAGATAAGCCGGCAGCTGCGCCGATGCGTACGGCGCGATGCCGAAGTTCGCGTGCTTGAGGTAGGGCAAAGTCTGCGCATGCGGCATCTCGCCGTAGACGACGACGTTAGCGCCGTATTCGGGCATGCGTCCGCGGCCCGAGCCGATCACGTGGAAGGTCACCTGCGGAAACGCGCGGCTGGCGGTGGCGATGGCGTGGGGATCGAACAGCATCGACCCCACCGCAACCGCATGCAATCCTTCGCCGTAAGGCGAAGGATCGGCCAGCAGCGCTATGGCGGGATCGATGCCGTGGCCGATGTGGTGCACATTGTGCCGGCTGTTCACCGCGTCGGCCATCGCCGGCGACACCAGCGCGATCGCATCCATGCCGGCGGCCACGCGCGCGAAACTGCGTTCGACGTAGTGCGCCGTGTCGATGTCGCCCAGGCTGTCGGACGCGCGATAAATCAGCCGCGCCGCCGGATTGAGCCGACGCGCGAGTTCCACGAACACCACCGCGGTGCCGCTTTCGAAAAAGATCACCTGCGCCTGTTCGATCCACTCGACCAGCACCGGCGGCGGATGCGCCGCGTACCAGCGGAACATCGCGTTCTCCAGCGGACGCAGCCAGCGCCGGCGCGTGTTGAACGGATGCAGCGGCACTTTCCAAAGGAAGCATTCGACGCCGTTGTGGCGCTCGACGGCGTTGGCCCGTTGGTCGAGGAAACAGCGCGCGTCGCGTTTCCATTTCGACAGCAGGCTGTAGCGCAGCGAAAAGAAGCGCGTCTGCCCGCGCTGGGCGAGTTCGTCGGCGATGAAGTGGATGCTGGCGCGGCGCGGCGTGCGGTAATCGTGCGCGGACAGCACCAGGAAGCGATCGACCGTGGCCGGCTGGCGCGGCGCGGGGGTTTGCGGGGCGTGCGCGTGCGGGTGATCGATCAACGCATCGGTTGCGGACATGGTGGATTTCCTCTGTGCCGGCATGACGAGACCTTCGTCAGGCGGTTCTGAAAAAAGTGCGGGTGTGCAAGATGCCGAGCACGTCACGACGGAACGCGGGCCAGACCAGGCACAGGATCAGGAACGCGGCGGCGGCGGCGGCCAGGCCCACGCCCAGCTGCAGGGCCAGCGATCCAGCCGCGAACTGCGCGGACGCCGAATACGAGGCGATTCCGCACACCGCGTAACCGGCCATCGCGCGCAGCCCGTTGCGCAGCATGCTGGCCACCGGTGCGTCGCAGTTGCGGCCCAGCCACCACAGCACCAGCGGCCACGACATCGCCAGTCCCAACGCGTAACCACCGGCCACGCCCAGCACGCCCCACTGCGCTCCGGCGACGATGCAGGCGATGATCAGGGTGCGGCTGATGATGGAATAGCGCAGCTGCGCGCCGGTCATGCCCTTGGACAGGAACACCCAGTACGCGGCGTAACCGGCGGCCTGGAACACGCCCCCGATCACCAGGATGCGGAAGATCGGCACGGTCAGCGCCCAGCGTTCGCCCAGCACCAGCAGGATCAGCGGCTCGGCCTGCGCGCAGGCGATGGCGAAGATCGCGATGATGAAATGCATCAGCATGGACTGACCGCGCAGCAGGAACGCGGCGTAGCGCACCGGATCGCCCTGCAACCGCGACAGCACCGGCAGCGCCACCGTGGTGGCCGGCGCATTGAGCTGGTTCAGCGGCATGGTCAACAGGGCGAAGGCGCGGTTGTAGTGGCCCAGCGGAGTCGGACCCAGGCGGCTGCCTATGAGGATCTGGCCGATATTGGTGCTCAGGTAAGCCAGCAGCTGCGAGGCCATCAGATTGCCGCCGAAGCGCAGCAGCCCGCGCATTTCCGCATCGCGATGCGGCAGGCCCGGCAGCCAGCGCGCGGCCAGCACCATCAGCAGCAGCACGCTCGAGGTCTGCACCAGCGCCTGCACCACCAGCGCCCAGTAGCCCCACCCGGACAGCGCCGCCGCCACGGCCGCGGCCAGCCCCAGCAGCTGGCCGCCGACGTCGGCGAGGGCCAGCGGCCCGAAGCGCAGATGGCGGCTGAGATGCGCGCGGAACTGCGTGGTCAGCCCGTTGAGCAGCAAGGTCGCCGCGATGGCCTGCGCCACTTGACGCAGCAGCGGCTCGCGGTAGAAATCCGCGATGGCGTCGGCGCACAGGAACACGATTGCCGCCAGCGCCAGACCGATCCCGGAATTGATCCAGAACAGATTGTCGCGCTGCGCCTTGCTCAGGCTCTTGGCCTGGATCGCAGCTGAAGACAAGCCGAAATCGCGCAGCACTTCGCCCACGCCGACGATCGCCACCACCATCGCCACCAGGCCGTAGTCGCGCGGCGTCAGCAGTCGCGCCAGCAGCACGATGCCGCCGAACTGCACCGCGATCTTCAGCAGCTGCCCGCCCATCGTCACCAGCGCGCCGCTCGCGGCGAGTCGCGCCAGCGAGGGGCTCGTATCCGCGGATGCGGCAACGGGTTTTTCGCTGGTCATGGCTCGGCCCGGGCCGCAGCGTCGCGCAGCGCGGCGACGTAGGTGGCGTGATGCTGCGCGCCCAGCGCGGGCCAGTCGCGGCGCGAGAGATCGGGTAGCGAAGCGGGGCGCGGCGCGTCTTCGTGCAGCGTTTGCTGCAGCGTTTCCGCGCGCAGCGGACCGTCGTACAGCCTGACCCATTCCGCGCCCACTTCCGCCGCCAGCGCCGCGTTGGCCGCGCTGCGCGGCACCAGCACCGGGCGCCCCAGCGACAGCGCCAGCAGCAGCGCGCCGGAATTCTGCATGTCCCGGTACGGCAGCACGACGGCCTGCGCCTCGCCTATTTCGTGCGCCAGCACCGGATCGCTCACGTATTCGAGCCGCGCGCCGATCCGGCTATCGTCCAGGCAGGCCTGCTCGACCACTTGGCGCATCGCCTGATCGACCGGATTGCCGACGATGCGCAGGCTGGCCGCGGCATCGCGCACGCCGCGGAACGCGTCGATCAGGGTTTCGGTGCCTTTGTACGGGCGGATCAATCCGAAGCAGAGCAGGCGCCCGCGCACGGGATACGGCACCGGGTGCGCTGCGTACCAGTCGCGGTAGTGCCCGTGCAGGATGGTGTCGGTGCGCGGATCGGTCTCGCGTTCGGCCGCATTGATGCGGATCCTGCGCGTGGTCAGTCGGTCCAGCCAGCGCAGCAGCATGGCCTCGATCCGCCCGCCAGGCTCATGCGGGCGCGCGTTGTGCAGGGTGCGCACCACCGGCACGCCGGTCAGCCGCAGCCGCAGCAACAGCAGCGCCACGCACAGCCGCTTGATCAGCGTGGCCAGCGGCGCGCCGTGCCGGATCAAATATTCCGGCCAGTGCACGTGGAATACGTCGTAGCGCGAGAACAGCGCGTTGCGCATCGAGAAGAATTTGACTTCCACCTCCGCCGGCAGCGCGCGCAGCAGCTGCACAAGATACGGATTGGTGGTGTCGTCGGGTTCTCCCAGCGACTGCAGCACGGTGATCCGGCGCCGGCGCGCGGACGCCGCTTCGGCGCGCGCGGTCATGGCCCTGCTCATCGCGGCGCCCTGGCGGCATGCGCGATGGCGCGCCGGTATTCGTCGCGGTAGCCATCCACCACTTCGGCCCAGTCGTAGCGCGCCACATGCGTGAGCGCAAGCTGGCGGCGTGCGTGGAAAGCCTCCGCATCCACCGCGGCGAGTTGCCGCACTAATCGCGCCGCAGCCTGCGGTTGCTGCGCATCGACCAACGCGCCCACCTGCGATTCGGCGTGCAGCTTGGCGTAAGGCGGAATGGCGCTGAGGACAGGCACCAGGCCGGCGCTCATGGCCTCGATCGCGGCGATGCCGAAGCCTTCGTGGCGCGACAGGGAAACGAAGTACTGCGTGCGCGCCAGCAGCCGGGCCAGCTCGGCCTGGCTTGGCGCATCGACGACTTCCACCTGCGCGCCGAGTCCGCGCGCGGCGATCGCGCGCTCGATATCCGCGCGGCTCAGGTCGAACGCGCGACCGGCCAGGATCAGGCGCCAGTCGGCGTCGTCCGCCAACAGGCTGGCCAGCAGATCCAGCGTTTCGGGAATGCCCTTGTTCACCGACCAGCGGCCGAAGCTGAGCAGCGTCTTGCCCGGCGTCCGTGCGCCCACGCCGGCGAACTTCTGGATATCCACTCCGTTCTCGATCACGCGCAGGCGCTCGGCCGCCACCACGCCGGCGAACAGATCGCCGTCATTGCGGCTGGTGGCGACGATGCGCCGGTAGGCCAGCGCGGACGCGCGCGTAATGGAATGGAACCACGCGCGCTTCAGGCGCGAAGCGTAGGCGGTGTGGAAGAAACCGCCGTGGGTGGAAGCGATCATCGGCTTGCCGTGCAGCGCGCCGGTCAAGGCCAGGTAGTCGAAGAAAAAATCGATGCCGTGCACATGCACCACGTCCGCGCCGCGCAGCGCGCCGAGCGCGCGCGGACACAGCGGGTAGCGCGAGGATCCGGCATAGGGCAAGCGCCGGATCGGCACGCCCTGGTGCGTTTCATGCGCGGGCAGCCGCTTCGCGTGTTCGCGGAAGATGCGGTCCAGGGTCAGCACTTCCACCTGATCGGAGCCGGCCGCCAGATGACGGCGCGCGATGTTCGACACCACTTCTTCCATGCCGCCGACCGAAGGATGGAACTGGCGCACCACATGCACGACCTTCATGCGCGGCGGCCCGTGGCCCGCGCGCCGGCCGAAGCGGAACGCACCCATTTCATGCCGCCGCCTTCCGGGATCGCAAACCCAACGCCCACGGCGCATGGCGTACGAACACAATGCGCAGCGGCACGCACAGGGCGATCGAAAGAATCGAAACGCTCAGCGCCCAGGCCGCGCCCGGCTTCGAGCCTGCCGGAAACATTCCGCCCAGCGATGCGATACCCGACAGGACGAAGAACACCAGAATGTGCGAGCACAGGATCAGCATTGTGTTGCGGCCCATCCAGCGCAGCGCCGGCACGCGTGCGGCCAGTGGACTGGCCAGCAGCACCATGGCGATGCCCAGCAGACTGGCCGCGGTGAATTTCCAGATCGAATCGCCGAAGCGCAGCTGGTTGATGTCCACCCGCCCGTTGCTCCACGCCAGCCATGCCCAGGGCGCCGCCAGCAGCAGCGCGGCCGCGCCGCTTTTCGCTGCGTAATCCGGCAGCCGCAGCGTACGGCCAGCCACTGCGCCGCTGGCGTAGAAGAACAGCGCCACCGGCACGATATCCAGCGCGAACGGCAGGCGCAGGCCCAGGCTGGGAAACCAGTGCATCCATGCCAGCGCGCACGGCAGCGACAGCAGCGCAAGCGCATGCGGCGGCATGCGCCGGCTGGACAGCAGGTAAGCCAGCGCGGTCATGAACAGCGCCGGCAGGAACCACAGCGCCGGATGCACGTACAGCTGCGGTCCGATTCCGCTCAGCAGCCCGCGCAGCGGTTCCCACCACGGCGCATCGCCCCATCGCGCCGCCTTCTCTCCGATCTGGCGCGTGAGCAGCCAGTAGGCGTAACCGAGAAAAAAGAAAAACGCGTAAGGCACCAGCAGCGTGCGCGCCAGCGTCTGCAGCATCCTGGGCAACGGATAAGCGCTGCGTCGGTGCGACAGCCAGCCCGACAACAGGAAGAACAGCGGCACGTGGAAACTGTAGGCCAGCACGGTGAACGCCGGCGGGATGCCTTTGGCGTGGCCCAGCACCACCAAGGCGATGGCGACGCCCTTGGCCGCGTCGATGCGTGCGTCGCGCAGCGCCTCTGCGGGCGCGTGCGTCCGGAAAGGCTGCGGAGCGATCGCGTGAGGCGTGGGCATGCGCTGCGTCCTGCTCGTCCATCAGGAGGCCGCGGCCTGCGCGCCGTCCGGCGTTCGCGCAGCGGGCCTGCTGCGTTCGACCGCGCCCTGCGCCGCCTGGGCAAGCGGCAGCCGCCACAGATAGCCGCAGGCGAACCACCACAGTCCCGCCGTCTTGATCGAGAAGTACGCGTTGGAAACCAGCAGGCTGAGGGCGAAAGCCAGCACGAACAGGTTCTTGAACAATTGCCCGTTGCTGGTCGGCATCCTGAGCAGGAACGAATAGCCCAGCAGGAACGCCAGCACCAGCACGATCGACTGGCCGGCGATGAAATAGGCGATGCCGCTGTCGGAATAGCGGTATGGCGCGCCCAGATCGAGGCCGAACCATTCGCGCGGCGTCATGTTGGCGATCGCCTCCACCGACACGAACACCCGGCCCAGCAGGGTGTCGTCGTAGACATTCACGCCCAGCGCCCACACCGCGAACCAGCCCGCCAGCAGCACGCCGACGAAGAGAAAGGCGGCCAGCGACTGGTCCAGGCGTCGCAGAAACGGCGCCAGCAGCAGCATCGCCAGGCACGTCGCGCTGGCCAGGCGCCCGTCGGAAGCGATCAGCAGGAACAGGACCAGCAGCAGCGAGAACGCCACTCCCGCAACGCCGAGCGGACGCCAGAAAGTGATGGCCGCGGCGCAGAAGAAGATGATGAAATTGCCCATCGTCACCGGCTCCACGAAGATCGAGGACACCCGCGGCAGGTCGAAACCGCCCAGCCAGGTGCGCTCGCCCGGACGCGTGGCGCTGACGTAGAGCTTGCTGGCCTCGTTCCAGAAATCGTCCTCGGTGTTGCCGCGCGTATTGACGAAATAGCTGCGCGGATCCACCAGATCGCCGTACAGCGTCGGCAGCGCCATTTCGAACGCCGCCACCAGCGCCACGATCGCCGCCAACCACAGCACCAGCTTGTGCAGCGGGCCTCGGTACGCGGTGCCCAGGGCCAAAAACGCGAACGGGATGATCGCGTCGCGCAGCAGCTTCGGATCGAAGCTCCAGGTTTCCAGGAAGCGCAGCAGGTTGAATACGAGCACCAGCCCCAGACCGGTAAATACCAGCGCCTGCCCGTCGCGTCCCAGCGTGCGCAGGCCCAGCAGGAAACAGCCTGCGTACAGCACCAGCTCCACCGCATAGGCCGCGGACGCGCCGACCGGGTGGATCGAGGCGTTGAACAGCGCCAGCAGGAAGTTGTAGCCCACCGCGAGCAGCAGCAGTGCGCCTGCCGCGAAACTGGGTAGGCGCTTTTCAGCCGAACGCGCGTTCACTTCAATACGCCTGCTTCTGGCCCAGCACTTTCACCACCGTCATGACCATGATCTTCAGATCCAGCCACAGCGACCAGCGGCGTATGTAGTCCATGTCGTACTGCACACGCTTCTTCATGTCGCGCAGCAGCGGGGTCTCGCCGCGGAACCCGTTGACCTGGGCCCAGCCGGTGATCCCGGGCTTAACGTAATGCCGCTGCATGTAGGAATTGATCAGCCGGCCGTAGTGGCTGTTGTGCTGGATCGCATGCGGGCGCGGGCCGACCAGGGACATGCTGCCGCCAAGCACGTTGAACAGCTGCGGCAGTTCGTCCAGGCTGCTGCGCCGCAGGAAGGCGCCGAGCGGCGTGATCCGCGGATCGCCGCGGGTGGCCTGCTTGAGTTCGCCGCCGGGCGCCGGATCGGTACGCATCGAGCGGAACTTGAGCATCTGGAATTCCCTGCCCCCGCGTCCGTTGCGCTTCTGCCGGAACAGGGCGGGTCCGGGGGAACTGAGCTTCACCGCGACGGCCAGAACCAGCATCAGCGGCGACAGCGCGAGCAGCGCGAGCAGCGCCAGCAGCCGGTCGGCGATGGCCTTGGTGACGAAGAAGGAATTGTCCGGGCGTACGCTGCCCTGGCGCAGGTTGATCACCGGCACGCTGCCCAACTGCTCGCTGGACTGGTTGAGCACGGCGAGATCGGAGATGTCGGGGATGAGTTTGACCTTGATCGGAGTCTCGTCGAGCATCGCCAGCATCGGCTTGATCCGCCCCAGCTTGCCCATCGGCAGCGAAATCCACACTTCCTCCACCTCGTCGGTGGCCAGGAATTCGGTCAGCTGTTCCACATCGCCGAGACAGTGCAGGTCGGTGCGCTCGGCGATGGCGATATCGTCGCGGGTGCGGAAGTAACCGACTATTTCCAACCCCATCCATGCGTTCCGATGCAGGTAGCGGTGGATCTTGACCACCGGCGGCCGCAGCCCCACCACCACCACGCGCCGCACGTCGATGCCCTTGCTGCGTATCCAGTACAGCACGCCGCGCACGACGGTGCGCGACACGCCCAGCAGCGCGAACCCCACCGCGAACCACAGCGCCACCCACAGGCGCGAAGTGTCCGGAGCCAGCTGCACTATCCAGGTATACGCGGCGAACAGCGCAAACACGCCGCTCCAGGCGAAGCCCAGCATCAGCACTTCGCGGGCCACGCCGCGGCCGCGCCAGCTGCGGTACAGCGGGAATACGTTGAAGCAGATCATCGCGAACAGCAGCGAAGTGCCGATCGGGATGCGGTATTCGAGCGCCGGCGTCCACACGTCGAAACGCAGCCGGTAGGCGATCGAAGCCGACACCAACACCACCGCCAGATCCGAAATCCGCAGGCACCAGTCGGCGAGCGTGGAGTATTTGGACAGCAGCCGGGGAGACGACGCCGGCGTGCCGGCATTCAAGTTGGCCAGGAGCATTGGTTTTTTCCGCTAACCGCCCGGAGCGCGCGGACGCGGGGGGACGTCGTGCGCGAACCAGTGCTGTTGACCACTTGCCGTTGCCCTACGCAGCGCCCTCCAGCGCCGGCCCCAGGTCATACGGCAAACATTTTCCACACGTCAGACGACCATCAACCGCAGCGTGAGCCTCATCACCGAAGAGTCCGCCGAACTGCGCGGACAAAGCATGCCGGTGCATCCATACCTGTCCTTGGTTGCAGTGCAACATAGCATTTCTTGATGAAGCGCTTGTGTATTCCGTCGCGTTTTCAGCACTTCGAATTAAGCAGCAGCGAATCTAGTGGGATGCCGATGAACCCGTCGTAAAATTTTCCGTCTCGCAGCGCTCCGATCGGCTGTTGCGTGACCACCTGCGCAAAAAAATTCTCGAGCGAAAATTTTTTCGCGTCACGCAAAGTGCACATGCATGAATGACGGGATGAGACCGGCGATTTGCGCGCGGACTGCTTGCGAACTTTCGATGGTCCGCGACATGCGCATGCACCCGTATGGGTCCGCATAGCCCCAAGACCGTGCATTTCACGTCATGCTCACCAACATGATCGGCAGGAGTTTTCACCTTGAAAATGATCCTGCGTACCCCTGCATTCGGATTGACGGGTAATCTACTATTCGCTCCGTAGCCGTCGAACGGAATCGGTAGAATCGGTTCGAGTCGTTTTCGCACTGCACTGCGCGCGATGCGTCTGCGATCCTTCACTATTCCATGGCACCGCTCCATTCCGTTGTCCCATTCCGCCCCATGGCGGCAGCGGCCTTGCCGGCAGCGGCCGGGCGATCGCAGGAATCGCAGCACCGACATGCGCCCTACCGAATCAGGCAACGCACCGCTTCCTTCGCTGCGCGCTTCCGCGCTGAGCGCGGTCCGCTGGACCGGCCTGCGCCACGCGCTTGAGGAAGGCGTCCGCCTGCTCGTGTTCCTCGCCTTGGCGCGGCTGCTTTCGCCGGCGCTGTACGGGCAGATGGCCGTCATCGGCATGGCCCTGGCGCTGGGCAATCTGCTGGTCGAAGGCGGTTTCGGCCGGGCGCTGGTGCAGCGGCGGACGCTTTCCGCCGCGCATCTCGACACCGCATTCTGGACGCAGTGCCTGATCGCCACGGCGCTGGCGCTGGCGCTGGTGCTGATCGCGCCCTGGGCATGCGCGGCGGCCGGATACCCCGAACTCGTGCCGCACGTGAGACTGGCGGCGATGGCGCTGCCGCTGACCGCGCTGAACGGCGTGCAGCTTGCGCAGTTCGAGCGCGAATTCGATACGCGCGCGATCGCCGCGATCCGCCTGCCGGCGATCGCGATCAGCTCGGCGATCGCGCTGGCGCTGGCGGCCACCGGTTTCGGCTTGTGGAGCCTGATCGCGCAGCAGCTGCTCTACGCGCTGTGCGGCGCGCTCATCGCGTGGAAACTCAGCGCATGGCGGCCGCGTCTGCTGGTTTCGCGGCAGGCGTGGCGCGACCTGGCGGCGTTCTCCGCCAACATCACCGCTGGCGCCGTGGTCAACGTCGGCCGCAAGCAGGCGGACAAGCTGGTGGTCGGAGTGGCGTTCGGCGCGGTGTCCCTGGGTCTGTACAGCGTCGCCCAGCGGCTGGTGGAACTGACCACGCAGATCGGCGTCAAGACCATTTCCCAGGTCGCGCTTCCGGTTTTTTCCAGGCTTCAGGCCGAGCCACAGCGTCTGCGCCAGGCCTACGCGCAGGCGGTGCAGCTGACCTCGGGCATCGCCTTCGGCCTGTTCGCTTGGCTCGCGCTGTGCGCGCACGATCTGGTCGCCCTGGCGCTGGGCGCGCGCTGGCAGGCCATGGCGCCGATCCTGCAGATAATCTCGCTGCACGGCATTTTCAGCGCGCTGCTGTCGGTGGACACCGCGATCATCCACGCCAGCGGCCGCAGCTTCCGCCGCCTGCTGCTCAATCTGCTGCGTTTCGGCTTGACCCTGCTGGCGTACGCGCTGTTCATAGACCAAGGCCTGCTGGCGGTATGCGCCGTCGGCGTGGCGGCCACGCTGCTGGTGCTGCCGCTGGAGCTGGCCGAGGTCAACCGCACGCTGGGCATCACCTACCGCGATCACGCACGCCACCTGTGGCCGGCCATCATGGCCTGCATTGCCAGCGTGGCGGCGGTATTGCTGTTGCGAGCACTGGTGACCGGCGAATGGGAGTCGCAGCTGGCCCGGCTGTCGCTGGAAACCCTGGCCGGCGCGCTGTTCTATTGCGGCCTGCTGCTGTCGGCCAACCGCACTCTGCTGGGTGCCGGCCTGGATCTGCTGGCGATGCGCCGGCTGGCGACGGAGCCCGAAACATGATGCTCGCCGATTCGCTTGGTCGGCGCGGCGAACCCATGGACGACGCGGGCGCCCTGCCGCCGGCCAAAAAAATGCGCGTGGCCATGGTCGTCGCCGGATTCCCGATGCTGTCGGAAACGTTCGTGATCAACCAAGCGGTGGGCCTGATCGACATGGGGCACGAACTGGATATCTATGCGCTGATGCCCTACCGCGCCGCGGGCACCGCGCCGCATGCCGACGTCGTGCGCTACCGCCTGGTCGAGCGCGCACGCTATCCATCGGCACGGCCGCGCGACGGCTGGCGTTTCGTTTCCGCCAGCCTGCGCGCGCTGCTGCAGTTGTCGCTACGCCGGCCGCGCGCGCTGCGGCCGCTGCTGGATGCGTGGACCTACCGCAGGCACGCCGTGGCGATGCGGCTGGTGCAGCACGCGGCCGCCTTGGGGCCGGGCGAATGCTACGACGTGATCCATTGCCAGTTCGGCGACATCGGCCTGGCCACGCTGGCGCTGCTGGACGCCGGCGTGCTGGAAGGCGCGCTGGTGGTGAGTTTCCGCGGTTGGGACATCAGCAGCTTCGTGCGCGCACGCGGCCCTGGCGTGTACCGGCGCCTGTTCGCGCGCGCCGATGGCTGCTTCACCAACTGCGCGTACTTTCAGAATCGCCTGCTGGCGCTGGGCTGCCCCGCGGACAAACTCGAGGTGCTGTACTCGGGCATCGACGCCGCGCGCTTTCCGGTGAAGCGGCACGACTATGCCCCGGATCGGCCACTGCGCCTGATCACCGTGGGCCGGCTGGTGGGCAAGAAAGGGATCGAGGACGCGCTGCACGCCGTCGCGCTGCTGGGCCAGCGCGGCGTGCAGGCGCACTACACGCTGATCGGCGACGGCCCGCTGGGCGAAAAACTGCGGGCGCTGGCCCGCGATCTGGATATCGCACCGCAGGTCACGTTCGCTGGCGCCGCCAATCAGCGCAGCGTGATCGATGCGCTGCTGGATGCGGACTTGTTCCTGGGACCGAGCGTGCGCTCGCAGCTCGGCGACGAAGACGCGCCGATCAACACGCTCAAGGAAGCGATGGCGATCGGGTTGCCGGTGGTGGCCACGCGTCATGGCGGCATTCCGGAGCTGGTGGTCGACGGCGAAAGCGGGCTTCTGGTACCTGAGCGGGATCCCGCCGCGATCGCGGCCGCGGTCCAGAAGCTGATCGAGCAGCGCGCGGATTGGCCGGCGATGGGACGCGCCGGACGGCGCCAGGTCGAAACGCGGTTCGGCCTGCACGCCTCGAATCTCCAGCTCGCCGCCCTGTACGCCAAATCCATGGCGCGCCGCCGCGCGCTCACCTCATCGCCATGAACAGAGGAATGCCCGTGGACAACAATCCGCCGCCATTAGTGACGATCGTCATCGTGCCGCGCGAGCGCTTCAGCGTCGCCTGGGAGTCGCTGCAGAGCATCCTGACGCAGACCGGCGACCTCGACTATCGGCTGATCTACGTCGATGCCGGCTCGCCCGAGCCGCTGCGCAGCCAGCTGCGCGCGGCGGCGGACGAACACGGCTTCACCCTGCTGCGGGTGGACCACTTCCTGTCGCCCAATCAGGCGCGCAACCTGGCGCTGCCGCACCTCGGCACCCGCTATGCCGCGTTCTGCGACAACGACATCCTGGTGAGTCCGGGCTGGCTGAGCGCGCTGGTCGCATGCGCCGAGGACACCGGCGCGAGCGTGGTGACCCCGATCATCTACGAAGGCAAACCCGAGCAGCAGATCGTGCACTGCGCCGGCGGCGAGTTCCGCATCGACGAATCTTCCGACGCGCAGGGGCGCAGGCAGCGGCGGGTGGTCGAACGCATGCATCTGCAGAAGCGCAAGCTGCCGGAAGTGACGCCGGCGCCGGTGCGCTGCCGGACCACGTTGGCCGAGTTCCACTGCATGCTGGTGCGCAGCGAGGCGTTCGCGGCGCTGGGGCCGTTCGACGATGCCTTTCTCAACACCAAGGAGCATCTGGATTTCTGCATGGCCATCGCCGATTCCGGGCGCTCGATCTACCTGGAGCCTTCCTCACTGGTCACCTACGTCTTCAACCGGCCGCTGACCGGCGCCGACTATCGCTTTTTCATGCTGCGCTGGAGCGACGACTGGGAGGTGCGCAGCCTGGAGCATTTCATCGCCAAGCGCCGGCTCGACCGCGACGGCTATTTCCGCAACCGCATCGCCAACCGCGGCTGGCGCCGGCATCTGGCGATCTGGCGGCCGTTCGCACGCAAGCTCAGCTTCGGCTACCGCAACAAGGCGCTGAGCCGGATCTTCTGGGCGTTCGATCGCTACCTGCTGAATCCGCTGATCGTGCGCCAGCACCGCAAACAGGCCGGCCAGACCTGAGCACAGCGAGCAAGCCGGTTGCGGTTTCTAAAACCTACTCCGCTTCAAGCAGAATCGTGTTTTGCTCGTCGTCCTCGCGTAGGCGGGGACCCAAGCGACTTCAAGTGCCTGAAACGCAAAGACGACACTGGCTTCGCGCCTTCGCGGGGGTTTTCAACAGCCGAATGGCTGGTCATGACGATCTGAAAGCATTGCGTTACTTGATTCTGAGGCAGTTTGCATAGCCGCCCCGCCATGATCGCGTGCTCATCCCCTTGCGCGCGCGGCGGGGCGCAGCACATGCAGCAGCAGCGCGGCGAACAGCCCGGCGAACAGGCCGAAGACCGCCGCCAGCGCCAGGTTGAAAGCGAGCCGCGGCGAGTGCGGCGTGCCCGGCACGTCGGCGCTGTCCACCACCGAAACATTGTTGGCGCCGACGTTGCCGGCCACGCCGATTTCCTTGAAACGCTGCAGCAGGCCGTCGTAAAGCTGGGCGTTGGTATCCAGCTCGCGCTTGAGCATGTTGTAGCGGATGCTGCGGTCCTGCAGATCCAACTCGTCGCCCTTGAGCTGTTCGATGCGCGCTTCCAGCATCTGCTCCTGCAGGCGAGCGGCGTCGTACTGCGCCTTGATCGAGGCGCGGATGTTGGCGACCTGGCTGTTGATCTGGCGCCCGACCTCGGTCAACTGGCTGTTGAGGCGCAGCATCTCCGGGTAGTCCGACTTGAACGTGGACAGCTTCTGCTGGTACTCGGCGGCCAGCTGCCCGCGGGTCTGCACCAGGCTCTGGATCAGCGGACTGGACACCACCTGCGGCAGCGCCAGACCGCTGCCGTATCTGGCCTGACTCCAGGCGGCCTCGCTGGCGATACGTTCGTTCTGCGCGGCGGCCAGCAGGGCATTGAGTTCGGCCAGGTTCTGCGCCGGCAGCGACGGTTTGCCCTCGCCGACCGAGACGATTTTTTGCTCGCCCGCGAACATCACGAAACTCTTCTCCGAATCCTGCAGCCGCTGCTTGAGCTGAGCCAGGCGGTCGGAAAGGTATTGCGTGGCGAACGATGACGCCTGCATCCGGCGCTCCAGGCCGCTGGCGGTGAACTCGCTGGCGTAGGCATTGGCCACGCGCGCGGCAAGCGCCGGGTCGGGGGCGCTGAAATGCACCTTGACCAGGCGCGAGTTGCGCACCGGCTCCACTTCCAGCGCAGCCAGCACCGAGTCGGTGAGCGCGCGTTCGATCAGCGCCTGGCGCGAAGCGGAGAAGGCCTGCGCGGCCTCCGCCGCCGGCAGTTTTTCCGACGCGGCCCGCACCTGTTCCGCGTACGCGGGATCGCGGGCCAGCCCGGCCTTGGCGATCACCCGACGCGCCAGCGAACGGCTCATCAGCAGCTCGTACTGGGTCTGGTAGAAATCGCGGTCCATCGGCGATTCGCTGGGAATCACATCCTCCAGGTTCACCACTTTCATCGCTTCGCGCTCGATTTGCAGCGTGGTGGTGGCGCGGTACTGCGGGGTCAGCGACAGGCTGACCGCCAAGGCCACTGCCATCACGATCACGGCGATGCCCGCGACCAGCCACCAGCGGCCGAGCAGGGCGTGCGCATATTCGCTCAACGTACCGTCGGCGGGCGCGTCGTAGTCGGACCGACGCGGCGGCGCGGGGCGCGGATCCAGGCTCATCGGTAAGCCCGCCATACCGCCACGACGGGCGTGAGTTCCACCAAGGTTCGCAACAGCAGGCGCGCGTCGGAGCGATCGACGATGACGATATCGCCGCCGTAGATGTCCGGGTCGGCCAGCTTGCCCTGCTGGATTTGCACCAGGTCGAAGCGCGCGAGCATGCGCTTGCCGCCCACGTTGCGGAACACGATCACATTGCGTCGGTCGGCGACGTTGCTGACGCCCTTGGCCAGCGACACGGCCTGCTGCAGGGTCAAGGTAGGCGCATCCATGGGATAGATCCCGGTCTGCTCCACCGCGCCGCTGACCGTGATCTTCTGGTTGGGCGATTGCAGCAGCAGCACGCTGATCTGCGGATCCTGCAGGTACTTGTCGCGGTAACGCGCGGCCAGCAGGGACTGGACCTGATCGACGCTCAGACCGGCCGCCTCCACCGCGCCAATCAGGGGCAATGAAATCCTGCCCGCGTTGTCGACCCGCACTTCGCGCTCCAGGTCTTCCAGCTGGAATACCTGCACCTTGAGCAGATCGCCCGGACCGACCTTGTATTCAGGCCGCCCCAGCGCGTCGCTCACCGGATCGGCCGGCGGCAAATCGCGCATCGGCGCGCGGCTGCTGCAGCCGCACAGTGCCAATACGCAGCTCAATACCATGCAGTACGTTCGCGCTCTCTTTTTCAACAGGACACCTTCAAAAAAAAACAGGGCAACAGCAAATGCCGGAACTGTGCGCCAGTGCGCATATGGTCCTTCGGCAGTTTTCGCTGACTCGATTGGGCTTGTGTCTCACTTCGGCACTCGCAGCCTGCGCGTGCTTGAGCAGACTGCGGCGGCGAAGCCGCCAGACAGCCTGCGATGCGGCATCCATGGGATGCTCGGGCGCACAACTATCCCGGCAGCGTTCTAACCTGCCATGAATCCGCAGCGGGAAAGAATGCTATGCGGCGCGCGTTACCGGCAAACCACAGACTCGAATGGCATCTTCGGCATTGCGCGCGAAGGCATTGTGAAATAGAGCTGCGGGATGCCTTTTTTCGCATTCGCGTGCGCGCCGCTCGCCGCGACGCTTCGGTGCGACTGCCCCGACTTGGTGCGACGGCGCCGCTCGCGCCGTCGGCGGCCCAGATTTCAGGGGTGATGCAAGAGGAAGGCGGGATGCCTTCCGAACGGCCTCAGGCGATCGCACGATCGCTTCATGCGTAGTGCCCCAGCGCCGCCGGCAGCACTAGTCCGGATTGCTCGGCCTTGCGCACCAGCTCGACGGTGTTGTGCACATCGAGCGTCTGCATGATGGTGTACTTGTGCGACTCCACGGTGCGCACCGACAGCCCCAGTTCGTAGGCGATCTGCTTGGAGCGCAATCCCAGCGAGACCAGCGCCAGCACCTGCAGCTGCTTGTCGGTCAGGGTGTAACGCTGATCGGGGGTTTTGGCGAAAGCCTGCGCGCCGAGCGTCGGGCTGACGTAGGTGCGGCCAGCCAGCGCTTCGTGCAGCGCGTGCACCAGTTGATCCCCGGCCGCGGTCTTGAGCACGTAGCCGCTGGCGCCCAGGCGCAGCGCTTCGGCAGCGAGCGCGGGCTCGCCATGCATGGTCAGGAACACGAACGGCGTTTCGTCGTCCTCGTTGCGCAGCACGCGCATCGCGTCGATGCCGCTCATATTGGGCATGCTGATGTCGGCGACGACCACGTCGGGGCGGACGGAACGCACCGCTTCGATCAGCTCCTGCCCGTCCTTGACCACGCCGCACAGTTCGAAGCCGTCCGCGAGCAGCCGCTGCAGGCCTTCGGCGACCAGCAGATGATCGTCGGCGATGAGCACCCGTGCGCGCGGGCTGGCGGGATTTTCCTGTGGCTCGTTCATGCTGACCTCTAAGAAACTGCGTCGTGGCCGATTCGCTGCGGAATGCGCGGATAGTAGGCCAAGCGGATTCGCGCATGGTGATCGCGCCGCCGCATTCAGTATTTCTACTGGGCGCTCGACCGCGACGTTAAGCTGCACGATATTCCGCCGCGCGACCCCGTACAGCCTGCCCATCGCGAACCCATCGACATGACCCTCAGCGCCGCCCCGCTTCGCACCGCTTCGTGGACCGATCATCTGCGTTGGGGCGGCTGGGTGCTGGCCGCGGCCGCCATTGGCCAGGCGATTTCGCTGTGGCTGTGGATGCCCGAGCCGCAGACGCACATGGTGTGGGTGCCGGGATCGGTGGTGATGTGCGCGCTGCTGGTGGCGCGGCGACGCCTGTGGCCGGCGTGCGTGCTGGGCGGCACGCTGGGCGTGGTGCTGGTGTTGGCGGCGCTGCAGCTGCCGCTGTTCGGCCTGATGACCATCGCCTTCGGCGACTTCCTGCTGGTCGCCGCGGCGGCGGCGCTGATCCGCAGGATCCGCGGTACGCGCCCGCCGCTGGAAGACACCACCGTGCTGTGGGCCTTCGTCGTCCTGTGCGGGCTGCTGTTGCCGGCGGCGGGCGCCACCTGGGTCATCGCCGTGGCCAACTACACCGGGCTGGAATTCTATCTGGGCAACTGGGCCAACGTCGCCCTGGCGCACAGCCTGGCGTATCTGCTGATCGTGCCAACCTGGATCAGCCATGTGATCGCCGGGCGCGGCGGCGCGCGGACCGGATCGAATCTGCTGCGCCTGGCCACCGCGTTCGGCATGCTGCTGGCGCTGTGGTGGTCGTGGACGCATCTGACCGATATCCCCGCATTGCGTCCGCTGCTGATCATCGCGCCGGTGCCGATCCTGGCCTGGGCGTTGATCGTGTTCCGCACCGCCGGCGCCTGCTACGCGATGCTGGCGGTGGGCCTGCTGTGCATGTGGGTGAGCGTGGGCGGCGACGGGCCTTTCGTGCAGCCGACGCTGTCGCTGACCGCGCTGGCCGTGCAGCTGTGGGTCGGCTGGGCTTCGCTGGCGCTGCTGTTCCTGTGCAACATCGCCGAACAGCGCGTGTCCAGCGGCCAGGCGCTGCAGCGCACGCACCTGGAGTTGAGCAAGATGACCGGGCGGCTGATCCTGGCCCAGGAGACCGAGCGCAGCAATATCGCGCGCGACCTGCACGACGACATCAACCAGTCCATCGCCTCGATCGCCATCCAGCTCAGCAAGGCCAAGCAGTCCGCGCCCGAACCGCTGGACGCCGCGCTGGAGCGGCTGCAGGAGCAGGTGATCGGCGTGTCCCACGATATCCGCCGCGTCTCGCATCAGCTGCATCCCAGCGTGCTGCGCTACACCGGCCTGGTGCCGACCCTGAAGTCGCTGTGCGAAGCGCACCGCGCGCGCGGCGTGATCGAAGTGGAGTTCGATCCACCGGCGAATTTCGAAATCCCCAGCGCGCACGCGCTATGCCTGTACCGCATCGCCCAGGAAGCGCTGGGCAACGTCGAACGCCACGCCAACGCCAGCGTGGCGAAAATCAGCCTGCACAAAAGCGATGCCCGCGTGGAGCTGCGCATCGCCGACGACGGCAGCGGCTGGGACCAGGACATCGCCGCCGCCCGCACCCGCGGCGGCCTGGGCCTGGTCAGCATGGAAGAACGCGCGCGCCTGCTGGACGGAACGCTGACGGTACGGCGGCAGCCGCAGGGCGGATCGGTGGTGGTCGCGACGCTGCCGCTGACGGAGTGAAGAACTCCGACTACGCGGCATCGCTGGTTGTCTCTGATCGGCTCATAGCGAGCCTTTCCCGCTCTTGTCCGAGTCAAGAAATCAGTTGCGGACGCCGGCTTATCCGATTTTTCGGGTCTTCAAGCTATTCGTGAACCAACGCCTGGCAACAAGCGCATTTCCTGAGGCTATCGGACCATCGATGCGCGCTTATGCCGGGCACCTGGCCGTCGACTTCTCGGCATTGCCATATTGGCAATACCAATTGCTGCGATTGCACATTACCAATTGTTGACACGGTTCCGCCGTTGAAGGATAAGTGCATTCGTGCCGGCGAAGCTTACGAACACTGAATGCTTTCCGATGCCTTGTGGGTTGGAGGCCCAATACGCTGCATATGGATATCGGACAGCCTTGATTCCAGAAACATCGACAGACAGCAAGCGCTCAATTTTTTGGCATTACCAATCTGTATCCAGTCGTAGGTCGATGACCTGCAGCGCCGACCGACACCACTTCCGAGCGGCCGCTTCGGCACGGTCGATCAGGCGACCCAGTGAGTTGCTTTTCCATGACAACACTTCCGAGGGGGAAGAGAAGATATGCACAACCAGTCCTTTCGCATGCGGCGGCTGACGCTCGCACTCGCCATCGGCGCGGTACTCAATGCCGTGCCGCTTTCCGCGCAGGAAACGCCCGCGCAAACGCCAGCCGTTCCGCAGTCCGCTTCCGGTCCGCAGGCGGTCGACGAGGGAAGCGCGACCGATCTTGACCGTGTCGAAGTCATCGGCGTGCGCGACGCACTGTTCAATGCGCGCGCGCGCGAACGCGATACGGACGTGATCAGCAACGTCGTGACCGCCGACGACGCCGGCCAGTTCGCCGACCAGAATGTGGCCGAATCGCTGCAGCGGGTGCCCGGTGTCAGCATAGACCGCGATGCGGGCGAAGGCCGCCGCGTCACCGTGCGCGGCCTCGGCGCTCAGTTCAATCCGGTGACCATCAACGGAATGCTGTTGGCGACTTCGGACTTGGATCGGGATGCGGTGGTCGACGTGCTGCCGAACGATTTACTGGGCACGCTCACCGTCACCAAGACGCTGACCCCGGACATGGACGCCAGCGCCATCGGCGGCGCGGTCGACCTGCGCGCTGTCGACCCTTACGAACGCGAAAACGGCGGCTTGCTGCGCGCCGAGGCCGGCCGGGCGGAGTACGCCGACGGCTTGGATCCCAAGCTCAGCGGCAGCGTCAACCAGCTTCTCGATCTAGCCGATGGCGGCAAGTTCGGCTTTTCCCTGTCCGGCAGCTATTCGCAGCGCGACCTGGTGGGCGACATCGTGCGCAATCGCGAAACCCCGTTCTTCGCCGAGGCCGACGGCACCGACGATGAAGCCTGCGAAGATGCGAACGACGGCAACGCGGCGGTGCCTTCGGAGTGCTTCCTGGCCACGGAGCGGGTCGAGAACCGCGTCGACTACAGCGAGCGTACCCGCTATGGCGCCGCCGCCAACTTCGACTACAAGCCCAACGACAACCATGAGTTCTATCTGCGCCTGATCGGCAGTCGCTACAAGCTCAATAACGTGCAGTACGTCGATCGCTTCCAGTGGGACGAGATCGAGGAAGTCGGGCCGAACACCTTGACCGCCAGCGAAGCCCAGTACCGCAAACAGACCACCTTCCTCAAGCGCAACGAAACCACCGCCCTGGCGCAGCTGGGGGGCACCAGCCGCACCGACGACTGGATCTTTGACTACTGGGTCGGCGGTTCGCGCAACCGCCTGGAAGTGCCCGAGCAGCTCACCGGACGTTTCCGCGCCCGGGACATCGTCGCCAGCTACGAGCAGCGCGCGGACGGCATAACGGTCACGCCCTCGCCCGGCGAGGACGAAGATGCCGATCCCTCCAATCCGGCCAACTACGAGTACGACCAACTCACCCTGATCACCGAGGATCGCGTCGACAAGATCCTGCAGGCCAAGATCGATGCCCGTCGCGACTTCAGCTTCGGCGACCGTGGCGGCTTCTTCCAGCTCGGCGCCAAGCTGCATCGCCGCGACAAGACCGCAGACCGCGTCGAGATCGTCGGCGACCCGAGCGATCTGGTCGAAGTCACGCTGGCGGACGTAGGCATCCGCAATCTCACCACCAACATACCCAACTTCGGCTTCCAGCCAGACTCAGGGGCCGCGCGGCGTTTGTTCCGCAGCACCCAGGACGGGGTGCTGGGCGACCCCAATCCCGAGAACAGCGCGGCGCAGTCCTACACCGTAGAAGAGGACATCGATGCCGCTTATGCGATGGCTTCGTTCGACCTCAGCGAACGGTTCACCTTGTTCGGCGGCGTACGCTTCGAATCCACCGACTGGAACACCAGCGGTTTCCAGGTGGAGGAGCTGATCGAACTGGACGAGGATGGCGAGGAACTCGATCCAGTGTTCTCGGTCACGCCGGTGAACGGCCTGGGCAACAGCTACAACGACGTGCTGCCAAGCCTGCACATGCGCTGGGAACCGACCGACACCCTGGTCGTGCGCGGCTCGCTGAGCACCGCAATCGTGCGTCCGAATTTCGACGAAGCTTCCGCGACCCGTAGCGTCTCGACCGAGGAGCAGGACGACGGCACCTACGAGCGCGATTTCTCCGGCGGCAACCCGCTGCTGGATCCGTTGACCGCGAGGCAAGCCGATCTGTCCATCGCCTGGTATCCGAGCGAAGGCACCTTCCTGTATGCCGGCCTCTTCTACAAGCGCATCGATGATTTCTACATCGAGGCCGATCTGGTGGGCGATGCGGTTGCCCTGGTAGGCCTGCCGATCGCCGACGGCACCATCGACGGCGGCTTCGATAGCGCCGAGGTCTTCATCAACGGCAATCGCGCCACGGTACGAGGACTGGAGTTGGCCTATGAGCAGGCTTTCGTCAACCTGCCGGGTTGGCTGAGCGGATTATTCGTGTCCGGCAACTTGACCTTCGTCGACAGCAAGGCGGATTACAGCAACGTCGGCCGCGGCAGCGACCTGCCGCTGCCGGATCAGGCGGATCGCATCGCCAACCTGTCGCTTGGCTGGGAGAACGAGCAATTCACCTTCCGCATGTCCGCCAACTACCGCGACGAACAGCTCGACATCGTCGGCTCACGGCCGGAGTTCGATCAGGTGCTCACCGATTTCTTCAGCGTCGACGTGAATGTGCGCTGGAACGTGAGCGACGCCTGGCAAATCTACTTCGACGCGGGCAACATCAATGGCGAGAAGGACGCGACGGTCTACCGCGGCGGCCGCGACGGCGCCATTCCGGCTGAAGAAGGCGGCATCATCGATTTCGGCCGAAGCTACGTGGTCGGCGTGCGCTACAACTTCTAAACGGCTGTCGATTGTTTCCTCCAGGGGCCGCATCGCGGCCCCGCTTTTTCAGGGCCCGAGGTGGCAAAGACGGCTCAGTCGGGCACTGCGATGGATCGTGCGATACCGAGAAGCGATGCTCATGCCATTCAGGATTTTGATATTGACCGCGCTCTGCGCGTTTGCCGTAGCGGTATCGCATGCCGAACAGCCGCCGCGCTCGGCCTCGCTCTGGCTGCGCGGCAGCTATAGCAACAGCATCAAGAACGGGGGCGTGGGCATCGGCGTGGGCGTGGTGCGCCGAAGCGAGGATCTATCGACCGTTGCGCTAGTGATCGAAGTGGCGGCGCTGCGCCCGGTGAAACTGCGCGCGTCGCCTGGCCTGCGCGCGTTATCCGGCGATCAGGCGCTGTTCGAGCTAGCAGCCTCGGCAGAGCCCTGGCCGATCGATTCCAGCGTAGGCGCCAGGATCAGGGGAAGTACGATTCACAGCTCGCGCATGACATTCCCTTTCACCGAGGCGCAGATCGGGATGCTACTCGCCGCCGACAGGCCTTCGTTGCAGGTGATGCATGCCGAAGGCAGGGCAGAGCTGCGTTTGAGCAACGGCGAAACTGAAGATCTCGCCGCATTCCTCCGTCAACCTTGAAGCCCAGCGGCTCCGCATTCGACCGCCTTCACTCCACGAGCAAGATCATGCGCAACGCACTCCAACCGCACTCAACTTTCGATCTCACGCGCCGCCGACTCCTGAAGGCGGGGTTGTTAACCGGCGGCGGATGCCTGCTTGGTCCGGCGCTGCCCAGCGCCTTGGCGCAGACGCTGGCTGCCAACCGTCGCCAGGCGCGCATAGCCGAGGTGCGCGCCTACGCGGTGCCCAGGGCCGTGTTCGTGCAGGTGATCGCCGACGACGGCACCCAGGGTTGGGGCGAAGCCGGGCATGAAGGCGGGCGGCATGCAGCGCGGCTGATCAACGAGACCCTCGACAAGTGGGTCGAAGGCCGTGATGTGTTCGATGCCGACGGCATCTGGGCGAAGCTGTACAACGAAGGCGACGAACTGGGTCCGGCGGGTTTGCTGGGCATGGCGATTTCCGGCATCGACAACGCCCTGTGGGACCTGCGCGGCAAGCTGCTGGGGCTGCCGTTGTGGGCGCTGCTGGGCGGACGTTTCCGCGAACGCATCACGCTGTACGGCTCGTTCTCGCGCGACGCCGGCGACGGCAAGTACCTCACGCCGGTCGAATGCGCGAACAAGGCCGCAGCGCTGGTCGACCAGGGTTTCCGCACCATCAAGCTGCGCATGTCGATCCGCGAGGAAAACCTCAATCCCGATCCCGACCCCACCCTGCCCTGCGTGCATGAGGTGCGGCGCGCGATCGGCGACGACGTGGCGCTGTACGTGGATCCCAACAATGGCTACAGCGCGGCGCGCGCGATCATGATCGGACGCAAGCTGCAGGACGACTACGGCGTGACCGTGTACGAAGGGCCGGTATCCAAGCATCATTGGCCGTCGCTGGCCGAAGTGGTGGATGCGCTGGACATGGAAGTGGCCGAAGGCGAATACGCGGCGACGCGCTGGCAGTTCCGCGACCTGATCCTGCAGGGCCGTCCGGACGTGCTGAACCTGGACCTGGGCATCCTGGGCGGCGTCACCGAAGCCAAGAAAGTCGTGGCGCTCGCCGAGAGTTTCGACAAGCCGATCGCCGTGCACAACGCGCGCCCGACCCTGCTCAACGCGGTGCATCTGCATTTCCTGGCCAACTGCGCCGGCGCCAACCGCCCGCAGGAGCATCCCGGGCGGGAGCGGCTGAAGGAGATGTGGGCCTACTTCGAGAATCAGCAGTTGCCCGATGGCGGCAGCATCGCCGTACCCGATGCCCCCGGCGTGGGACTGGTGGTGAACGAAGCGGCGGTGCGCGCGGCCGCCGATGCCTATACGCGCTAACGCGCGCAGTGTACGTGCGGGTTTGCAAGGCGGCATATGACAGGCCGATGACCGCATCGCGGCCGCGGCTTGAGTCGGATTACTCAGCCAGGCCGCGATTGCCACTCAATCCCGGCCGAAGCCATGGCATCGATCGATAACCGCACGCAATCTGCGTTTGCCGCGTGGGCACCCCCCTCCCCAATCCGCCCGCAGCGCGGCGGCCGCAAGCCGAAGGCTTCGGTCTTCCCCTTTCCAATCGGAGCAAGACCATGCGTAACGTTCAACTCATCCGTTCCATCGCCGTCGTTGTCGCCCTCGGCAGCGCAAGCTTCGCCGCACACGCTGAAGAAACCGTCTGCAGAGGCAGCATCGGCGCCCGTTCGCTGGACAACATCGTGGTGCCCGACAACGCCGTCTGCACCCTGGACCGCACCCGCGCCAACGGCACCGTGAAAGTAGGCCGCGGCGCCTCGCTGCAGGCCAACGGCGTGCGCATCAACGGCAATCTGCAGGCCGAAGGCGCGCTGCAGGTGACCGTGGGCGCGGGCTCGTCCTTCGGCGGCAGCGTGCAGATCAAGCAGGGCGGCGGCGCCAGCATCAGCGGCACCCGCATCAAGGGCGATCTGCAGTTCGACGAAAACGTGCTGCCGCTGTCCGCGTCGGACAACACCATCGGCGGCAACCTGCAGGCGGTGAAGAACTTCGGCGGGCTTTCGATCAACCGCAACGTGATCGACAGCGCGCTGCAGTGCAAGGAAAACTCGCCGGCGCCGACCGGCAGCGGCAACAGCGCTTCCAGCAAGGAAGACCAGTGCGCGGCGCTGTAAGCGGCCCTGCCCAGAGCTGAAACGCGATCCGCAGTGCGTTCCCCCCGGCGCCCCAGTGGCGCCGGTCTTTTGTCCTCGGGAGCTTCTGGAAACGCGGGGGAGGGGGGACGATCCGACTCGATATGAGGGTAACTACTCAGCCAGGGGCGGCAATCTACTCAAATCGCGTATTGTTCATATTGCCGCCAACAAGGCGCGTCTATTGTCGCCATGCCACCGCAAAAGACTGGCCCTCGACAGTCCGGTGCCATCAGGAGCCGTCATGATCCGCACTTCACCGCATTCCCTAGCGTTGGCCTGCTGCGTCGCCACCGGTTTATTGTTCACCGCATCGGCCAAGGCCGGCGTGGTGGTCACGGTCAACGGCAACGTGGCCCGCGCCGATTTCGCTCTCGGCGGCACCGCCGCCGATCCTCAGTACACCGGCACGCTGTTCCTCACCTTCGACTCGCCGGTCGGCCTGAGCGCGCAGAACCTCAACATCAGCGCGCGCATCGTCGACCCCAACGACCCGGCGCTGCGCGCGCGCCTGCCGGGCGGAAATCTGGTCACGGTGGAACCCGACTTCCCGATTCTGGTTTCGGTAAGTCCGCCATCCGGAGGACTGGAGTTCCTCAATGCGGCGCAGGTCGAGTTGTATACGACCGACCTAAGCTACACGGCCAACACCACGTACCGGCTGTACAAGGCGCCGGCCGGTGGCCTGTTCTTCGATCTCACCGAAGACGTGCTGCCCGGCTCCATCCGCTGCCGCTCGCGCACCGGCAGCTTCTCCGACTTCCTGATGGTCAGCGACCAGCGCAGCGCCTACGAGGCGGCCGAGGACAAGTACGCGTTCCTGGATGCGCGCGTGGACGACGATGATGTAGATCCTGCAACCCGCGCGCTCTTGCAGCTGGATCTGGACGAAAGCTATGAAGAGTTTCTGGAAGGCGACTATGAAGACGCCCGCCAAGAATTGGACGACCTGGAACTGAGGGTGGACGCCGCCGCCGGCACCGCCGTACCCAACCGCTGGCGCGCGGCCGGCGACCTGGACAATGTCGCGGGCAGCCTGGAAGGCGAAGCTGCCGCGCTGGATTTCCAGCTGCGCCGCCTGGCCGCCAGCGGTAGTAGCGGCGGCGGCGAAGATGAAGACGAGGGCGACGACTGAGCGGCTTGCGCTCATGCCCGCCACGCTGTGCATCCACCTGCCCGATCAGCCGGCGCTGCTGCGGGTCTTTGATGAGCGCACGCGCGAGGTCTCGATAGGCCGGGATCCATCCAACGTGCTCGCGCTCCAACACGTTTCGGTTTCGCGCTGCCATGCCGCCATGCGGTACGACGGCGCGCACTGGTCGATCGAGGACACGGGCAGCACCAACGGCGTGCGCATCGGCGGCCATGCGGTGACGCGACAGCGGCTGCGGCATGGCGACTGGTTTTCGCTGGGCGACGCGTTCTGCGAATTCCGCGTGGTCGACGAAGCCGAAGTGCGCGCCTCGTCGATACGCGCGGAGCAGCGGCGGCAGAGTTCCGGCATCTGGCTCGAGCGTCTGGCCGAGGCGTCCGATCGCGACGCGCTGATGGCCGGGCTGATGGCAGCCATCATGCAGCTGGCGGAATGCCGACGCGGTTTTCTGCTGGCCGGCGACTTGGAACGCGGCCTGACCACTGCCGCCTGCTGCAATCTGGATCCGGCCAGGCCTGGACAGCGAGAGTTCGCCGGCTCCAGCGGCGCCATCATGCGCGCCCTGCATCTGCGCGAGCCGGTGCTGGTCAGCGACCCGGCGGCGCTGGACTGGGCGCGCGGGCGACCCAGCGTGATCGCCGGCAACCTGCGCGCGCTGGTGGCGCTGCCTATCGTCAAGCGCGGACAGGTGCTGGGCGTCGCCTATGCCGACAGCGACGAGCCGGGCAAGGTGTTCACCGAACTCGATCATGAAATCCTAAGTGCGTTCGCCGCGCAGGCAGCGTTGCTGCTGGCGGCGCGCGGGTTGGACGATGCCTTGGCGCGGATCGAATCGTGCATCCTCACCGATACCGAGGGGCGCGCCGAAGCCTCGGTGCCCGCGGCGCGCTGGACCCAGCCGGCATGAAACTGAATGCCTGTTCGCGCCAGCGCGGGACGTCGCACCACCGGCGCGGGCGCGGCGTATCCTCGGCGTTTCGGAAGTACGCGATTCCCTTCTTTCGCCAGGACCGACGCGCCATCGACCCCGACCGCACCGCCCTTAGCCTGATCGCGGCCGCCGAACTCAAGACCGGCGAATTCGTCGCGGGCCGTTACCGGATAGAGGCGCTGCTGGGCGTCGGCGGCATGGGCGTGGTGTACCGTGCGCACGACCAGCAGCTGGGCATCGACATCGCGCTCAAGCTGCTGCGTCCGGAGCTGGCGACGCGCCCCGAAGGCTTCGAGCGCTTCCGCCACGAGCTGCTGCTGGCCCGCCAGGTTTCGTCGCCGCACGTGGTGCGTATCCACGACCTGGTGGCCGATGGCGAACGCTGGCTGATCAGCATGGATTACGTGCCGGGCCGCTCGCTGGAACAGCATCTGGATGCGCAGGGCGCCCTGCCGCAGGACGAGGCGGTTTCGATCGCGCGGCAGATCGCGCTCGGCTTGGGCGCGGCCCACGCCAGCGGCATCGTCCATCGCGACCTGAAGCCGGCCAACGTGCTGCTGCGCGACGACGGCCGGGCGTGCATCAGCGATTTCGGCGTAGCCCGCTCGGCCGGCGCGGCGCGCATGACCGGCACCGGGCTGATGGTGGGCACGCCCGATTACGTTTCCCCCGAGCAAGCGCGCGGCGAACCGGTCGGGCCACGCAGCGACCTGTACGCGCTGGGGCTGATTCTTTACGAAATGCTGAGCGGACGCGGTGCGTTCGCCGATGCCACGCAGGCCGAGTCGCTGGCGCAGCGTCAGCTGCGCGCGCCGCCCGCGCTGGGCAGGCTGCAGCCGCAGATCGCGCCCTGGCTGCGGCGGCTGACGGCCCGGCTGCTGGACCCGAATCCCGCGCGCCGCCTGCGCGATGCCGAAGCGGTGGTTGCGGCGATCGACGCGCAGCGCGTGCCGTTGGCGCGCCCGCGGCTGGCGCCGCTGGCCGCCGTGGGCGCGATCGTGGCGGCGCTGGCCGGCACCGCCTGGTGGGCGCACGAGCGCGGACTGGAGAAGAACCTGCGCACTGCGGCCACCTCCGCAGCCCCGGCCGCGACGCCGCTGGATCTGGCCGCATTGCCGCTGCAGTCGACCGATGCCGATGCCGACCTGGCCCGCGCCTACTCGGCGCTGATCGGCGCGAGCCTGCTGGCCGGCGATACCGCCACCGCGGATCGGCGCAGGGTCGAAGACGCCTTGCATCGGCTGGGTTTCGATGCGAATTCGGCGGCGCTGCATCCCCAGCGCATCGCCGCCGAGCTCGGCGCGCGCAGGCTGCTGCTGGGCGAACTACGACGCGAGAATGGACGCCTGCGCATTGTATTGAGCTTGCGCGACGCCGATGGCAAAGCGGCATTGCGCAGCGCGCAAACGCCAGCGGTCAGCGTGGCCGCGATGCCGCCCGCGCTGCGCGGTGCGTTGGCCGAGTTGGGCCTGGTGGACGCCCGCGCCGCACTGGGCACGGTGCTGCCGGCCAGCGAACCGGCGATGCGTGCGTTCGGCCGCGGGCTGATCGCGCCTTCCGACGCGGCGGCCTTGGCCGCGTTCGGCGAGGCGGTGGTGCTGGAGCCGGGTTTCATCGCAGCGTGGTGGCAGCGCCTGCTGGTCGCGCGCAGGCTGGTATCGGGCCGCACGCTCGCTGCCTTGGCGATCGGCGCGCGCAATGCCTTGCGCGATGCGCGCGGCCGCGACGCGCTGCGCGTGCAGGCCTTGATCGCGCTGATCGAGGGCGATGCCGCCTCGGCGGCCGAGCGCCTGCAGCCCCTGGCGGCGGCCGATCCGCACGACCACCACACGCGCTTGCTGTACGCCGAAGCGCTGGAGATCGCCGGCGACCGCGCGGCGGCCGATGCCGAACTGCAGCGCCTGACCGCCAGCGATCCGCAGAATGCCGATGCCTGGCTGCTGCGCGGGCAAAGCGCCATCCGGGCCGGCGAAACACAGCGCGCTGTGGACGATTACCTGCTGCGCGCGCGCGTGCTGTACACGCGGCTGCGCGACGAGTCGGGACGCGCCGACGCGCTCAACGCGCTCGGCCTGGGTTTCGACGCGTTGGGCCAGCCCAAGCAGGCGGCCGAATACTTCGTCCAGGCCGCCGAAGCGCGCGCGCGCCTGGGCAACGTGCTCGGGGCCGCGGGCAGTCGCCGCAATCTGGCCTGGACCCTGGCGATCAGCGGCGATTTTGAAGCCGCGCAAGCCGAGCTGGCGCGCGCGCGCGCGCTCGCAGCGCCGCTGGACGACACCGCTCTGCTGGCCGACATCGTCACCGACTTCGGGCTGATCGCCGAGGAGCAGGGCGACTTCCGCGCCGCCTTGCCGCACTTCCGCGAAGCGCTCGGCCTGCACGAATCGCGGGGCGATGCGCTGGGCGTCGCCGAGGCCGCGCTGAACCTGGGCTTCGCCCTGAGGCAGACCGGCGAGTTCGGCGATGCGCAACCGCATCTGGAACAAGCCGAACGCACTTTCGCCGCGGCCGAGGACCGGGTGGGCATCGTGCGCAGCCTGCAGAGTCTGGCCGCGGTCGACATCGCGCTGGGCAGATACGCGCAGGCGCGCGAGCGCCTGGAGCGCGGCCTGCGCCTGGCCATGGAAACCAATCTGGTGGAGGAGCGCGCGGTGCTGTACGCCGAGTTGGCCGAGCTGGCGCGGCAGCAAGGCCGGCTGGGCGAAGCGCTGGCCCAGGCGGAGCGAGCATTAGCGCTGTTCGAGCAGGACGGCGATGCGCGTGGTCTCGCCCAAGGGCGGCTGCGCGTCGCATCGACCCATCTGGATCTGGAAAGCTGGGACGCCGCCGAACAGGCGCTGCTGCCTTACCTGAAATCGCCACCCGCCAGCCGCGAACAGCAGGCGTTGCTGGCCGTGCGTCGCGGCGAGATCGCGCTGGGCCGCGGCGACGCGGCGCAAGCGCTGCGCGAAGCCGACGCGGCGTTGCGTGATGCCGAGGCCGCGCACAGTCTGCCGGCGCGCATAGAGGCCAAGCTTTTACGCACTCGCGCCCTGGCCGCGACCGGCCAGCGCAAGGCCGCACTGGCCGAACTGACGCGAGTAGACCAGGCGCTGCAAACCTATCCTGCGCTGGCGCTGCGCCACGAGCGCGCGCTGGCGGCGATGGCCGCGCAAGGCGATGCGCAAGCGGCGGAAACCTATCGCCGCGCGCTGGTCGATCTGGCCAGCGCGCCAGCGCTCGGGCGCATGCATCTGCTGCATCGCAGCGGGGCCAAGGCGCTGCGCGCCGTCGGCGAGTTGCCTGCCGCCGCGCGCGCCGACGCCCAGGCGGCGCGCGCGTTCGCCGCTCTGCGCGCGACGCATCCGACGGCGTCAGGCGTGGACGCGCAGCAGCGCGATGTCGCCCGAATGGAGGCGATGCGGTGAAGGATCCTGTGTCGCGCGAGGTTGCGCATGCCTCGCCGGGGGTCGACGAGGCCGAGGCGGTGCGGACTCAGCTGGATGCGCTGAAACGGCAGCAGGCGCAGCTGTTCGCCGACATGGCCCATGGCCAACAGCGCTTCCGTCAGTTGGCGCGCTCGGTGTGGCGGATCCAGGAAGACGAGCGCCGCCGCTTCGCGCGCGATCTGCACGACGGCCTGGGCCAGAACATCACCGCCATCCTGCATCAGCTGGAGCAGCTGGCGGACGAACCCGGCCTCGACGGTGCGGCGCCGAAACGCGTCGAGCGCGCGATCGATCTGTGCGCGCGCGCGCTGCAGGAAACGCGCACCCTGGCGCGCATGCTGAGGCCGAAGATCCTGGACGATCTGGGGCTGTGCGCAGCGCTCAACTGGCTGGGCCGCAGCGTGTCCGAGGGCGCGGGGTTCGCGGTCGACGTCGATTGCGAGGAAGAGTTCCCGGATCCCGGCGGCGATCTCGCCACCCTGGTGTTCCGGGTCGTGCAGGAAGCGCTCAACAACGTGGCCAAGCACGCCAGCGCCACGCACGTGCTGATCAAGGTCGGCGTGCGCGACGGGCGGCTGCACCTGCTGGTGGTGGACGACGGACGCGGCTGCGACCCGGACCTGGCCCTGGCCGCCGACGGCTCGGGCAGCGGCAGCGGCCTGGGCAGCATGCGCGAGCGCATCGCGCTGTTCGGCGGGCGGCTGGCGCTGGTGTCCTCGCCCGCCGATGGCACCCAGCTGCGCGCATCGCTGCCGCTACACGGCGAACGCAGGGACGCCTGACCCATGCAGCACATCCGCGTGCTGGTGGCCGACGACCACACCCTGCTGCGCGAAGGCGTGGTGGCGCTGCTGGCCGCCGATCCGGTGATCCAGGTAGTGGCCGAAACCAGCGACGGCCTGGACACCATCGACAAGGCCGTGGCCCTGCAGCCGGACGTGGCGGTGGTGGATATTTCGCTGCCGCACATGAGCGGCATCGAGATCGTGCGCCGGCTGGTGCGCGAAACCCCACGCACTCGCACCTTGGTGCTGACCATGCATGTGGAAGAGGAATACGTGCTGCACGCGGTGCGCGCCGGCGCATACGGCTTCCTGCTCAAGGACTCCGCGGGGCGCGAACTGCTGACCGCGGTGCGCGACCTCGCCGCCGGGCGCAAGCACTTCGGCACCCATGCTGCGCATGTGCTGGCCCAGCAGATGACGCGTCCGGCGGCGCCGATCGACGACCCCTACCGCAACCTCACCGTGCGCGAGCGCGAGGTGTTCGGCCTGATCATCGAGGGTTTCTCGACCAAGGAAGTGGCCAAGCGCCTGGACATCTCCGCCCGCACCGCGGAAAACCACCGCAACCATGTGCTGGCCAAGCTCGACGTACGCAACACCGCCGGCCTGATCCGCTACGCGGCGCGCTACCGCCTGTTGGACTGAAACCAACGTGGTTTGGACGCCACCGGCTCGGGCAGGCGTCGCGGCTGGCCGTGTCGGACGGAAACACGGCGGGCCTTCGATAACGAGAAACCGGCCATACACGGGTCCGAAGTCGGCTTGGGCCGCGTTCGCGGCCGGTCGCCGCGCGCGACGCAGTTTTACCGGACGATCATGCGTAACCCGCAGCTGAAGACGAAGCGGGCCTGAGTAACTATCGTCATGGCGCTGAGTAGTGTCACGTTCGTCATCCGATTGTCATCAATGGGAATCTGCAGGCATCGCAGCCAAGGAATTTCCCATGTCTCAGCGGATGCCTGTAGCCGTCGCCGATCAAGCGCAAGACCCTGCGCCGGCAATGCGCGCGCCAAGCGCAACGCTGGTGCGCGGCGCGCTGACTGCGCTGGTCGCCGGCGCATTGTGTCTGGCGATCGCCGGCGCTCCTGACCTGCCGCCGCAGGCACGTACCGCGCTGATGGTGTTCGTGCTGACCATCGCCGCCTGGACCGGGACCAGGCTGCCGGAAACTACCGTGGCGCTGGCCGGCGGTATTGCCCTGGTGCTGTTCGGCGCGATCGAGGCCGAGCGGCTGTTTTCGGGCCTGGGCGAAGACGTGGTCTGGCTGCTGATTGGCGCATTCATCATGGCCGCGGTGGTGCGCCAGAGCGGCTTGGCCGAACGCCTGGTGCTGCGCGCGGTGGCGGGTAGCGGCAGCGTGCGCGGACTGTTCCATCGGCTCACCTGGCTGATCGTGGCCACGGCGTTCGTGATTCCCTCCACGTCGGGCCGCGCCGCGCTGCTGCTGCCGGTGTTCGCCGCCCTGGCCACCGCCATCGACGATGCGCGCGTAGTGCGCGCGCTGGCCCTGCTCTTTCCGACCACGATCCTGCTGTCGGCGTGCGCGTCGCTGCTCGGCGCGGGCGCGCACCTGATCGCGGTCGATTTCATGGCGGAAATGGATCTGCGCGAGCTGGGTTTCATCGACTGGGCGCTGATCGGCACGCCGTTCGCCGTCGTCACTAGCCTGATCGCCACCGAACTGATCCTGCGCCTGTTCCTGGATGCGCCCAGGCGCGGCGCCGCGCCGGCGATACCCACCGCATCGCCCACCGCGATGGATCGTCCGCAGCGCAGGATCGTGATCACGGTATGCCTCGTTATCGCGCTGTGGGCGAGCACCGCGGTACATGGCATGGATCCGGCGCTGATCGCGATGCTGGGCGCGATGGCGCTGGCCAGCCGGCGGCTGAGCGGCGTATCGATGAAAGAAGCGGTCAAACAGATCGAATGGAACCTGATCCTGTTCCTGGCCGCGACCCTGGTGCTGGGCGAAGCGCTGCTGGATTCCGGTGCCGCCGACTGGATCGCAAACCGCGCGCTGGAGCGCATGCCCGCGCTGCTCCTGGCGCATCCGGCTGGGGTGGTGGTCATCGCCGCCTTGGTATCGATGCTTTCGCATCTGCTCATTCATTCGCGCTCCGCGCGTGCCGCGGTGCTGATCCCGACGCTGGCCCTGCCGCTGATGATCGCGCCGGACCACGCGGCGGCGCTGATCGTCATCGTGGTGATCGGCAGCGGCTTCTGTCAGACCTTCCGGGTCAGTGCCAAGCCGGTTGCGATCTATCACGGTCAGCGCGAACCCGGCCTGTTCAGCGATGCCGATCTGCTCCGTCTGTCGCTGTGGCTGATGGCGCCGTTCGCGATAGCGCTGGTTTTGTTCGGCTTGTATGTGTGGCCTTTGCTCGGCCTTTCCGCAACCCATTGAACGCAGCGTCCAGGCCTCTCTCAGGTTCACGTTCCCCCGCGACAACCCAAGGAGTCACACATGTCCATGACCGTACTCATCGCTCCCTCAGGATTCAAGGAAAGCCTGGATGCGCGCGCCTGCGCCGACTGCATCGCCGAAGGCATCGTCCGCGTGCTGGGCGACGTGCGCATCCTGAAAGCGCCGATGGCCGACGGCGGCGAAGGCTTCACCACGGCCCTGGTCGAGGCCACGCAGGGCACCCAGCATGCGCTGACCGTCACCGGCCCGGTCGGCCAGCGCGTCGATGCGCATTTCGGCTTCCTGGGCGGGCGCAGCCGCCGGACCGCGGTGCTGGAAATGGCCGCTGCCGCGGGCCTGCGCCTGGTGCCGCGAGACCGCCGCGACCCGACCCTAACCACCAGCTACGGCGTGGGCGAGCTGATCCGCGCCGCGCTGGATGCCGGTGCCGAGCGCGTGCTGCTGGGCTGCGGCGATTCCGGGGTCAACGATGGCGGTGCCGGCATGGCGCAGGCGCTGGGCGCGCGGCTGCTGGATGCCGATGGCGTGGAGCTGGGACGCGGCGGCGGCGAGCTGCTGCATCTGTCGCGCATCGATCTGAGCGGGCTGGACCCGCGCCTGTCCCAGGTCGAACTCGATGCGGCGGTCAATTGGCACAACCTGCTGCTGGGCGAGCGCGGCGTGGCGCGCGTATTCGGCCCGCAAAAAGGCGCCACGCCGGCGCAGGTGGATCTGCTGGAGCAGGCGATGACGCGCTATGCGCAGGCGATCGTCGCGGCGACCGGCGTGGACATGTCCGCCGCGCCCGGCGGCGGCGCATCGGGAGGGCTGGGCGCAGGCTTCGCCGGCTTGCTTGGCGGGCGCCTGCATCCGCGCTTCGAGATCGTCATGCAGTACCTGGAACTGGATCGCCTGCTCGACCAGGCCGACGTGGTGTTCACCGCCGAGGGCAGCCTGGACGACCAGACTCCGTTTGGAAAAATACCCTGCGAAGTGGCGCGACGCGCCAAGGAGCGCGGACTGCCGGTGGTCGCCATCGCCGGCACCCTGGGCCGGCATGTGGAAATCAACCTGGCGCACGGCATCGATGCGTACGCCAGCATCCTGCGCCGGCCCTGCAATCTCGAGGATGCCATCGCCGACGCCAGCGGACTGCTGCGCGACGCGTCGGCCAGCGCGATGCGCATGGTCAATATCGGCATCGCGATGCAGCGGCGCGCGGCGTAGGCGCAGTCGCGAAGGCGGGCTACCGCTGCGGCCGCACAAACATACCGGAGGGCGGGTCTTGACCCGCCATGGCTAGGTCCGCACAGCGGAACCCGCCGTTCGCAATCGCTGCCGATCAACACGACCATCCGAACGGGAAGTGGCGGATCGAAACCTACCTTCCGAAAATCCAATGCGGTGCGAGTCAACGCGCTTGCTGCGCATTCGCCGACGCGCGGCTGGTTGAGACGTCGCTACGAGTCTTCAGCGAACGCCAGCCGCTGCGGCTGCGCGAGCGCGATCCAGTCGTCGATGCCGAGCACGAACGAGCGCGTCAGCAGGCCGGCGTTGAAGGCGACGCGCGGCTGCTGGAGGATCGAATCATCGGCATACAGCGCGAACGGCAGCAGCGGCTCGCCGATCGGCGGCACGCTGCCGGGCACCAGGCCGGTCATGTCCCACAGCTCATCGCGGGTGGCGAAGCGCGCCTTCCTAGCCTGCAGCGCCCGCCGGATCGCGCCATTGTCTAGCCGGCACGCGGCGCTGAGCACGAACAGCGCGAACGCCGCGTCCACCTTCAGCAGCAGCGCCTTGCCGCCGATGTCCAGCGGCTCGCCGCGCATGCGCGCGGAATCTTCGGAAGTGAAAGTCGGCGTGTGTTCAACGCGGCGGTAAACGATGCCGCGCTCCTGCAGCAAGGCTTGCAGCCGCGCCGCGACGCGGCCGTCGGCCTCGTCGCGGGTCTCGCTCATCCAACCACGAGCGGCAGCAGCCACTCGCTCATCGCGGTGATCGCCAGGATGCTAACCAGGTTGAGCCACAGGCCAAGGCGGATCATCTGGCGCATGGTCACGCGCCCGGTGCCGTAGGCGATGGCGTTGGGCGGGGTGCCGATCGGCATCATGAAGGCCAGGCTCGCCGCCATCGCGGCGTTGAACGCCAGCGCCAGCGGCGGCACGCCGGTGGCCAGCGACAGTGCGGCGATCACCGGCAGCAGCGCGGCCAAGGTCGCGGTATTCGACATGAATTCCGAGGCAAATACCGTGGCCGCGGCGAGCAGCAACAGCACCCACACCGGCGACAGCGCGTCCAGGCCCGACATCGCGCCGCCCAACCACGCGCTGACGCCGTGAGCCTCCATGGCCGCCGCCACGCTCAAGCCGCCGCCGAACAGCAGCGCCACGCCCCACGGGATGCGTTCGGCGCTGCGCCAGTCGAGCAGGCGTGCGCGGTTGCCCTGCGCATCGCCGGCCGGCAGCGCGAACAGCGCCAGCGCACCGAGCATGGCGATGCCGGTATCGTTGAGCCCGGACAGCGGCGGCCACGCCTTCAGCAGCGGGCTGGTCATCCACGCCAGCGCGACCAGCGCGAACACCGCCAGCACGCGGCACTCCGGACGCGTGATCGCGCCGAGCGCGCGACGCGCCTCGGACAGCACGCGCGCGCTGTCCGGATTGGCGCGCTCGCCGCGCAGCCGCCAGCCCAGCACGGCCCACGCCGCCAGCATGACCACGATCATCAGCGGCAGCGCCATCGTCATCCACTGCACGAAGCTCAGCTCGAGCCCCTGCTTCTTCAGGTATGCCATGGCCACCAGGTTGGTCGGCGAACCTACCGGCGTGCCGATGCCGCCGATAGACGCGCCGTAGGCCACCATCAACACCATGGCCGCGGCGAACGGCGTCGCGCCCTCCTCCTCGGGCGCCATTGCACGCGCCACGCCAAGCGCGGTAGGCATCAGCATCAGCGCGGTCGCGGTGTTGGAAATCCACATCGACAGCAATCCTGACGCCAGCGCGAAACTGCCGAGCAAGGCGATCGGACGCGTGCCGACCGTGCCGATCAGCGACAGCGCGATGCGCTGGTGCAGCTCCCAGCGCTCCACCGCCATGGCGATCATGAAGCCGCCGATGAACAGGAAGATGATCGGGTCGGCGTAGGACGCCGCGGCTTCGGCCGGCGTGGCGACGCCGGCCAGCGGCAGGATCGCGATCGGCAGTAGCGCGGTGGCGGCGATCGGCAGCGCTTCGGTCACCCACCAGGTCACCATCAGCGCCAACAGGGCCAGCGTGCGCCAGCCGGCGGGCGACAGTCCCGCCGGCGGGCCGAGCCAGAGCATCGCCAGTGCGAGCGCCGGGCCGAGGATCAGGCCGACGCGGGCGGGCGTGAGTGCGTTGTGGCGCGACGGGACGGTGTCCTGCGTGGTGGCGGTGGTCATGCCGGCTCTCCGGTGGCGGCGCGTGGGTGGCGTGCGCGATCGTCGCGCGCATGGATCGCGATGACATGGCGCGCGGCATCCTGCTCCAGCACCAGGTCAGCGCGCACGGGCAGGACGGCGGACGCGTGCCGCGTCAGCCGCTCGTAATGCTGGACGAAACGCACCAGCGCCGCGGCGTGCATCGCGCGCGGTGCGCCGGCGGCACGCAGCGGCGCTTCGGCTTGGTCGCGCCAGCCGGCGACGACCTCGAAGCCGGGCGCCTGCAGCAGCACCAGCGCATCCAGCCGCGCCCAGGCCGCCGCATAGTCTCCAGCGAGCGCGGCATTGACGTGATTGCGCCAGCGCCCGTCGCGGTCTTCTTCGGCTTCCAGCGCATTGACCGGCTCGATCAGCGCGGCGGCGTCCTGCGGCGGCACGCCGACGCACCAGCCCTCCAGCAACACCAGCCGCGGCGCGAGCACCGGCGGCGGCGCATCGTCGTCGCGGTCGTCGCGGCCCTTGTCGAAGCGCGGCAGCGGCACCGGCCTGCACGCGCGCAGCGCGTCGAGCGTCGCGCGAAGCCGCGCGATGTCGTGCGTGCCGGGCACGCCGCGCGTGGCCAGCAGCGAATGCACGTCGCGGGCGAGCGCTTCACGCTGCGCACGGCCCAGGTAAAAGTCGTCCAGGGCGAGCACCAGCGAGGGAACGCCGCGCGCCCGCGCCAGCGCGGCTACCTGCGCGGCCAGCGTGCTCTTGCCCGAGCCCTGCGCGCCGCTGAGGCCGACGATGCGCACGCCGTCTTCCGGCGCCGCCGCGGCCAGCACGCGTTCTACAACGGCAGCGGGAAAGCCCATGCGTGCGCCGGCCTCGGTCACGGCGTCGTGCGCGCGCCCTCGCCGGGCGTCGATTCGTAGAAATCGCGCAGCACGCCGAACGCCTGCTTCTCGCGCCCGCGCTCATCGACCAGACCTTTGCGGTTCCATCCGTTCTGGTAGATGCCGTGGAAGCGCCGCGGCGAGCGGAAGTCCTTGAGGATCCACGGCGACAGCCCGCGCGCCTGCGGCGTGGCCGCGATCGCCTGCAGGGTGTTGCGGTACAGCGCGGCCTGATAGGCCTCCGACCAGCGCTCGCTGGCGCTGCCGGCGAAACCACGCAGCGCATCGGCGCCGAACTCGCTGAACAGCAGCGGCTTGGCGTACGCGCTGCGGTAGCCGACCTCGGGGATCTGCGCCGGCGTGCGCTTGCCGTACCAGCCTTCGTAGGTGTTGATGGCGATCAGATCGAGTTCGGCGCCCAGCGGATCGTCGACCGTCACCACCCGGTCGATCTCGCGATTCTTGTTCAGCGCCGCGGAAACCGGCCGGGTGGGATCGTTGCGCCGCACCGACTGGATCAGCGTGCTCAGGAACGCATTGCGCGCGGCGTTGTTCGGCGTCTCGTTGGCGACGCTCCAGGTGATCACGCTGGCGCGGTTGAAATCGCGCGCGATGTTCTCGCCCATCATGGCTTCGGCCAGCGCGTACACATCCGGATCCGCGTAGCCGATCTCCTCCCAGTACACCGGGATCTCGCTCCACACCAGCAATCCCATTTCGTCGGCCAGCCGCGTCGCGGTTTCGCTGTGCGGGTAGTGCGCGAGGCGTACGAAGTTGCTGCCCATTTTCTTCGCGACGCGCAGCAAGGCCTCGATGTCCTGCGCATTACGCGGGCGGCCACCGTCGGCGCCGAAGCGTTCCTCGTGCAGGCTGATGCCCTTGAGATAAAGGGGCGCATCGTTGAGCAGGAGTTCGCCGCCGCGCACGGCGAGGGTGCGCAGGCCGATGGAGTCCTCGATGCGGTCGCCGTCGATGCTGACTTCGGCACGATAAAGCTTCGGATCGTCCGGCGACCAGCGGGTAAAACTGGATGACAGCGGCAGTTGCGCCATCGCCTCGCCGTTGCCGTCGGCGATGGCCTCGGCCGTGGCGTCCAGTTCCGGCAGCGCGATCCGCACCCGCGCGCCCGCGGCGGCCGCGCCGTCGATCCGCACCCGCGCGCGCAGCACGGGCGCGCCGTCGCTTTCGTCCAGCCACAGGCGCGCATCGTGCACGTAGGTGTCCGCCAGCGACAGCAGATGCACCGGCCGGGTGATGCCGCCGTAGTTGAACCAGTCGAAATCCATCGCCGGAATGCGGTCGCGCGCGCGCGCGTTGTCGACCGCGACCACCAGCGAGTTGCCGGCCGGCTTCAGCCGGCCGCTGACTTCGAACGCGAACGGGGTGAAACCGCCATCGTGCGCGCCGAGTTTCTGGCCGTTGAGCCAAACCTCGGTGCGGTAATTGGCGCCTTCGAAATACAGCACGTGGCGCGCACCGTCCTTGGGCGCATCGAACGTGCGCCGATACCACACCACGCCTTCGTACCACTCCAGTTCCGGCACCTCGGTGTTCCAGTCCGAAGGCACGCGCAGCGTGTCGGCGACGTCCCAGTCGTATTCGATCAGCTCGCCGCCCGGCGCGGCCTTGAGATCCTTGGGCAGGTTGCGGCGCACCGTGTGCGGCTTCTTCCGACCGAGGTCGAACGGATCGACGATGTAGCGCCAGGTGCCGGACAGATCGACTTTGCTGCGCGCCGGCAGGTGGCCCGGCGCCTGCGGCAGCGCGCCGGGAACTTCGCCCGGGCGCTGCGCTTCGGCCGTCGGCGTTTCGCCGAGAGTGAACTCCGCGGCGCCGCGGTTCGCTGCCGGCACCGCGGCAGCGGAGGAAGGCGCGCGCGCTCCGCGCCACGCCGTACCCGATTCCCCATTCCCCACTCCCGATCGTTGCTGCGCACAGCAGCGATCGTGATACGCCGCCAGAAAGCGCAGCGCGAACGCGGTGGCGATGTCGCGCACCTGGATCCGCGTGCCCGCGTCGTCCTGCTTGACCCAGGTCTCGAGGAAACTGCCGCGCAGGTTGGGATCGGGATGGTCGGCCGGATAGCGATTGGCCAGCAGCCACGCCAGCGAGCGTTCGACGTGGGGCGCGAACTCGTCGTGGCCGTGGTCGCGCAGGCGCAGCCAAACCAGTCCCGCGAACGCGACCGCCGAACCGGTGAGCGAGCGCTCGCGGATGCGGAAAGTGCCGTCGGGCAGTAGCGTGTTGTCGTAGAAGATGGCGCCGTCCCCGCGCTGCAGCTTGGCCATCGCGCGCGCGGTCTTGGCCGCGGCATCCAAGTACTTGCGCTGCCGCGTTTCTTCGTACGCTTCGATCAGCGCTTCGGCATACCAGAGGTTGAAGCGCGGATGGATCTTGCCGCTGTCGGGATCGTTCGGCTCGAAGTCCATCCACAGGCCGGAGGGCGACTGCCGCCGCAGCAGGCCGTCGGCGAGATTGAGGAACGCGGCGCGGTACTCCGGCTTGCGCGTGTGCCGGTACATGTCCAGGAACAGGAAACCCTCGATGTTGGGCCGCGCTACCTGGGTCAGCGTCGCCGGACGCGCTTCGGGATGATGTGGACTGCGGTCCTTCCACACCGCGCCGGTCTTCGGATCGACGATGTTGTACAGCAGCGCCTCGTCTTCGATATACAGATTGCGGAGCGACCAATCGCCCGCGCGCGTCGCGGCATCGGCGTAGCGCGCATCGCCGGTGGCGCGCGACAGCGCGAACAGGCCCGGGGTGCCGTCGCTGAGCGTGGTGAAGTTGATGAGATCGCCGAGCGGGCCGCCGTGCGCGGCATTCAGCATGCCCGCGAGCGCGGGCGGCTCCTTCAGCTCCTGCGCAACCCACCACGCACCGCCGCGGCGCGCGGCCGCGAGCAAGGCCGCATCGCCGGTGCTGCGATGCGCTTCCAGCAGGCCCCAGACCAGCTGTCCGGTATGCCAGGCCGGTTCGTACTCCAGCCACTGACCGCGCACTGCGTCGTAATCGCCGCGCGCCTTGCCGGCGTCGTCCAGCAGCACGGTGGCGGCGTAGCGGCCGCCGTCGCGCAGGGCGCTGCGGATTTCAACGCTGCGATGGGCGGGCAACGGTTGCGCGTACGAGACAGGTGGAAACAGCGCGAGCATCGCGATCAGCAAGACCAGACACCCGCCAATCGCCGTGACACTCCCCCCTTTGAAAAAAGGGGGGAACAGCGGGTACAGCATCAATGTCCCTCCCATCACATCACCGCTCCCATTCGCCATGGCACGAACTCCGCTTCGCCGAATCCCAGCTTCTCGCTCGCCGTGCGCTCGCCCGAAGCGACTGCCAGCAGGCGTTCGAAAATCGCTTCGCCCAGCGCGTCCACGGTGGTCTCGCCGCCGAGCACGCCGCCGCAGTCGAGGTCGATGTCTTCGGGCATGCGCGCGGCCAGCTCGTGGGTGGTGGCGAGCTTCAGCGACGGCGTAGGCACTGCGCCGAACACCGCGCCGCGTCCGGTAGTGAACGCCAGCAGATTGCAGCCGCTGGCGATCTGGCCGGTGGCCGAGCACGGGTCGTAGCCCGGCGAGTCCATGAAGGTCAGGCCGGGATGGCGGATGGCCTCGGCGTAGCCGATCACATCGACCAGCGCCGCGCGCCCACCCTTGGCCACCGCGCCCAGCGATTTTTCCAGGATGGTGGTGATGCCGCCGGCCAGATTGCCCGGCGAGGGATTGTTGTCCAAGTCGGTGCCGTTGGCGGCGGCGTAGCGTTCCCACCAGTGCAGCCGCGCGCGCAGCGCATCGGCCACTTGCGGCGACGCGGCGCGCGCCAGCAGCAGATCCTCGGCGCCGTAGATTTCCGGCGTTTCCGACAGCAGCACGCGCCCCCCCTGCGCCACCAGGCGATCGCTGGCCGCGCCGAGCGCGGGGTTGGCGCTGAGCGCGCTCCACGCGTCCGAAGCGCCGCATTGCAGGCCGAGTGCGAGTTTGGAAACCGGCGTTTCGACACGGCGATCCTGGCCGGCTATGGCCAGCAGCGCGCGCACTTCCTCCACGCCGCGTTCGATCGCCGCCGAAGTGCCGCCGCTGTCCTGGATGCCGAGCACGCGCAGCCGCGGGCCCGGCTGCAGGCCTGCCGAAGCGAACAGCGCGGGAATCTGGTTGACCTCGCAGCCCAGGCCGACGATCAGCACCCCGCCGAAGTTGGGCTGCCGCGCGTAGCCGGACAGCGTGCGCCGCAGCACGTCGATGGCCTCGCCTTCATGGGCCATGCCGCAGCCGGTGCTGTGCGTGAGCGCGGCGATCCCGTCGACGTTCTTCGGCAACCTCTCCTCGCCCTCGAAACGACGCGCGATCTGCCGTGCGACCGTGGCCGAGCAGTTGACGCTGGTCAGAATGCCGATCCAGTTGCGGGTGCCGACCGCACCGTCGTCGCGCAGATATCCGGCGAAGGTACGCGGCGCGACCGGCGCGTGCCGCGCAGCGCCGTGCGCGACCAGCGCCGGCGGCAGCTGATGCGCGGTCGGCATGGCCAAGTTATGGGTATGGACGTGCTGGCCGACACGGATACCGCGCGTGGCGATGCCGATGACGTGGGCGAATTTGTTCAGCGCCTGGCCTGCAGCGCGGTCGCGCAGCGCCAGCTTGTGCCCGCGCGGGATCGCATCGAGCACTACGACGCCTTCGACGCGCTCGCCGGCGTGCAGGTCGCGCGTGGCCACCGCCACGTCGTCGTCGGCCTGGATGCGCAGCAGCGCCGGCGGCGTCATGGCGGCGCCACCAGCGCGGCGATCGCGCCGCGCGCGCCCAGGCGCAGCAGCCGCTCGTAGTGCAGGACCAGCGCGGCTCGCCAGCGCGGATCCTGCGCCAGCGCCGGGTCGAACACTTCGCGCACGCCCAGCAGGGCGTCGACGGTCGTAGCGGCCTCGGCGCGGCGCGGCGCGGCCAGTATCGCCAGCCGCGCGGCCAGCGGATCGCGCACGTCGATGGCGCGGCCCTGTTCGTCCACGCCGCCGACGTAGCGCATCCACGCCGCTACCGCCAGCGCCAGGGCGTCGACCGGCGCGGCCGCGGCCAAGCGTTCGCGCGCGCTGCCGAGCAGGCGCTGCGGCAGTTTCTGCGAGCCGTCCATCGCGATCTGCCAGGTGCGGTGCTGCAGCGCCGGGTTGGCGAAGCGCGCGCGCAGGGCATGCTTGTAGCCGGCCAGATCGAAATCGGCGGGCACGCGCAGGGTGGGCGTGACTTCGCGATCCATCAGCCGCGCGACCAGCGTGTCCATGCCGGGCACGGTCATGGCCTCGGCGACGTATTCGCAGCCGGCCAGATAACCCAGATAGGCCACGGTGGAATGCGCGCCGTTGAGCAGGCGCAGCTTCATGGTTTCGAACGGCGCCACCTCGCCGACCAGCAGCGCGCCGACGTCGCCCAGCGGCCGCGTCGTTTCGGCCAGGTCTTCGATCACCCACTGCGAAAACGGCTCGGCCTTGACCAGGCCCTGGTCGTCGATCCCGTAACGGCGCGCGACCGCTGCGCGGTCCAGATCGGTGGTGGCGGGCACGATGCGGTCGACCATGGTGCAGGGAAACCGCACCGCGTCCTCGATCCAGCGCGCAAACGCGGCCCGGTCCTGCGCCTCGGCGAAGCTGCGCACCAGACCCGCGAGCAGGCGCCCGTTGTGCGGCAGGTTGTCGCAGCAGAGCACGGTCGGCGGCGGCAGCGCCGCCTGGAAACGCGCGGCGAGCATCGCGGCGAGAAAACCCACCGCACTGCGCGGCGATTGCGGATGCTGCAGGTCGTGGCGGATGTCTTCGTGCTGCAGATCGAGCGTGTCATCGGAGGGGCGGTGGCAATAGCCTTTTTCGGTGACGGTCAGGGTCACCAGCGCGGTCGCCCGCGCGGCCAGGCGCGCGACCAGAGCGGCGGGGTCGTCGGTCGCCACCAACACCTCGCGCACCGCGCCGACGATGCGGTACTCGGCATGCGCGTCGGCCAGCGTGAGCACGCCGTACAGACCGTCCTGCGGCGCCAGCTGGCGGGCGACCTCCGCGCTGCGCAGCGAGGCGCCGGTCACCGCGTAACCGTGGTGTCCGCGCGCCAGCAGATCGTCGAAATACACCGCCTGATGGGCGCGGTGGAAAGCGCCGATGCCCAGGTGCACCACGCCGGCGACCGTCTGCGCGCGATCGTAAGCCGGCACGCGTGCGCGTCCGGCCAACGCCGACAGGGTCGATGACGACAAGCGGGGCACAGCTGCCGCATCCATGTTCATGCCGCCACGGCAGCCGCTGCATCTAGCTTGTAGGCCTTGCGCGCGAGCCGGTAGGCCAGGTCGTGCGCGAGTTCCAAAGCTTCGTCCTCATCCAGGCGATGCTCGGCGACCAGTTCGGCCAGGAAGCCGCAGTCGATGCGCCGCGCGACATCGTGCCGCGCGGGAATGGACAGGAACGCGCGCGTGTCGTCGTTGAAGCCGACCGTGTTGCGGAAGCCCGCGGTTTCGGTGGTCATGCGGCGGAAGCGGCGCATGCCTTCCGGCGAATCGTGGAACCACCAGGACGGCCCCAGCTTCAGGCACGGATAATGCCCGGCCAGCGGCGCCAACTCGCGCGCGTACACCGATTCATCCAAGGTGAACAGGATCAGCGTCAGCCGCGGGTCGTTGCCCACCGCATCCAGAAGCGGTTTGAGCGCGCGTACGTATTCGGTGCGCTGCGGAATGTCGGCGCCGCGGTCGCGTCCGTACTGCGCGAAGACCCGCGCGTTGTGATTGCGGAAGCTGCCCGGATGCAGCTGCATCACCAGGCCGTCGTCCAGGCTCATGCGCGCCATCTCGGTCAGGATCTGGCCGCGGAACAGCTCCGCTTCCTGCGCCGTGCATGCGCCATCGATCGCGCGCTCCAGCAGACGCTGGCATTCGCCGAGCGGCAGATCGGCGGTCGTCGCGCTGGGATGCCCGTGATCGGTGGAAGTAGCGCCCATGCGCTGGAAAAAAGCGCGGCGCTTGCGGTGCGCGCGCAGGTAGCCGTTCCAGCTGGCGGTATCCTCGCCGGTGAGTTCGGCGAACGTGCGCAGGTTGGCGGCGAAGCCTTCGTACTCCGGGTCCGCCACCGGATCCGGGCGGTACGCGGTGATGACGTTGCCGCTCCAGCCGGAAGCGCGGATGGCGGCGTGGTGGCGCAGGTCGTCGAGCGGCGATTCGGTGGTGCACAGGGTTTCGATGTTGAAACGCCGGAACAGCGCGCGCGGGCGGAACGCGTCGCTGCGCAACGCGGCGTCGATGCGGTCGTAGTAGTCGTCGGCGTTGCGCGCGTCCAGGCGCTGCTCGAAGCCGAATACCTCGGCGAACACGTGGTCCAGCCAGAGCCGCGACGGCGTGCCGCGGAACAGCGCGTAGTTCGCGGCGAACACGCGCCAGACTTCGCGCGCCTGGTCGGCGTCCAGCGACGGCGCGCCGATGCGCAGCGTTTCCAGGGGTATGCCCTGGCTGTAGAGCATGCGGTACACGTAATGGTCCGGCAGGATCAGCAGCGAGGCCGGATCGGCGAACGGCGCATCGCTGGCGAACCAGGCCGGATCGGTGTGCCCGTGCGGACTGACGATCGGCACCGCGGCCACCTCCGCATGCAGGCGCATGGCGATGCGGCGCACCGCGGGATCGGCGGGAAACAGGCGCTCCGGGTGCAGAAGAGGCATCGTCCGCTAGTTCCTGGTCGACACGCGCGCGAAGCGTTCGCGCTTCTCCTGCACGCGGGCGCGGGTGGCTTCCATTTCCTCCACCTCGGTGGCGTGCAGCAATCCGGCGATCACCCGGCTCAGATGGTCGCGCATGGCCGCGCGCGCCGCGTCGGGGTCGCGCGCCTGCAGCGCGCTGTAGACCGCGCGATGCTCGTCGATGCGCGGGCGCACGCCCACCGCGCGCACCTTTTCCAGCATCCTCACCACCAGCGGCGAATTGCTGCGCGCGTCCCACAGCATCTCGACCACGTAGATCAGCGCGCTGTTGCGCGTGGCCTGGGCGATGCGCACATGGAACTCGCGGTCGGCCAGTTCGCCGGTGATGTTCAGCCGGTCTTCTTCCTCCATCGCGCGCAGCGCGTCGGCCAGGCCCGCCAGCTCCTCGTCGGTGATCAGGGCGGCGGCGAGCGCCGCGGCCTCGCCTTCGATCAGCACCCGCGCCTCGATCAATTCGAACGGGCCGATGTCCATTTCCAGCGACTTGGCGCTGCGCGCGCGCGGTTCGTTGACGTACACGCCCGAACCGGTGCGGATGTCCACATAGCCGGCGATCTCGAGCGCGATCAGCGCTTCACGCACGGTCGGCCGCCCGACCTCGAACTGCACCGCCAGGTCGCGCTCGGGCGGCAGCCGGCTGCCGGGCAGGTAATCGCCGCGGTCTATGGATCGCGACAGGCGTTCGGCGATCTGTTCGTAAAGCCGTCGTGCGCGCATTGGTTTTACCAATTTACGGATACTGGACATGTAGGATTGGCCCGGATAGTCTTACCGAAAGCGTCCGCCAAGCGGCGCCGCAAGTCAAGCGGCGCGGTGTCTAGGCGGAAACCCGAAGACGGCGATGGAGGGATTGCTGTGCACGAAACGACCGCCGCTTCCGCGGCCAACGCACGCGCTTTCGATCCGCCCGCCGCCAGCGCGGGGCGGATACGCATCACCGGCGCGCGCGTCGTGGTCTGCTCGCCCGGGCGCAATTTCGTCACGCTCAAGATCGAAACCAGCGACGGCGTCACCGGTATCGGTGACGCCACCCTCAACGGCCGCGAGCTGGCGGTGGCGGCCTACCTGCAGGAGCACGTGATCCCCAGCCTCATCGGCCGCGATCCGCGCAATTCCGAGGACCTCTGGCAATACCTGTATCGCGGCGCCTATTGGCGCCGCGGCAGCGTGACCATGACCGCCATCGCCGCCGTGGATATGGCGCTGTGGGATATCAAGGCCAAGCTGGCCGGCATGCCGCTGTATCAACTGCTGGGTGGCGCTTCGCGCGAACGGGTAATGGTGTATGGCCATGCCAATGGCCGCGACATCGAGGAAACCAGCGACGAAGTGGCGCGCTACCGGGAGCTCGGCTACCGCGCGATCCGCGCGCAGAGCGGCGTGCCCGGCCTGGACGAGGCCTACGGCGTCGGCAAGGGCAAGCTGTACTACGAACCCGCCGACAAGGGCCGCGCGGCCAAGGAAACCCTGTGGGACACGCCGAAATACCTGGAGTTCGCGCCGAAGCTGTTCGACAAGCTGCGCGAACGCTTCGGCTCCGGGATCGAACTGCTGCACGATGTGCACCATCGCCTGACCCCGATCGAAGCCGCGCGCCTGGGCAAATCGCTGGAGCCCTACCGGCTGTTCTGGATGGAAGACCCGACTCCGGCCGAGAACCAGGAAGCGTTCCGCATCATCCGCCAGCACACGGTCACGCCGATCGCGGTGGGCGAGGTGTTCGATTCAATTCATGACGCGCACCAGCTGATCAAGGAACAGCTGATCGACTACATCCGCAGTACCGTATTGCACGCTGGCGGCATCACCCATCTGCGCCGAATCGCCGATCTGGCCGCGCTGTACCACATCCGCACCGGCTGCCATGGCGCCACCGATCTGTCGCCGGTGACCATGGGCAGCGCGCTGCATTTCGATCTGTGGGTGCCCAACTTCGGCATCCAGGAATACATGCGCCACACCGCGGAAACCGATGCGGTGTTCCCGCACGCCTACACCTTCGCCGACGGCCATCTGCACCCGGGTGAAGCGCCGGGTCATGGCGTGGAAATCGACGAGACGCTGGCCGCGAAGTATCCCTACGATCCGGCCTACCTGCCGGTCGCGCGCCTGCACGACGGCACCATGTGGAACTGGTGAGCGCGCCTTGACCCGGGTAGCCGCCATCGGCGAATGCATGATCGAGGTCGCCGACCTCGGCGACGGACGCGCGCAGCTCGGCTTCGGCGGCGACACGCTCAATACCGCGCTGTATCTGGCGCGGCTGGGCGTGCAGGTCGATTACCACACCGCGCTGGGCGACGACGCCGGCAGCGCGCACATGCTCCAGACCTGGCGTGAAGAGGGCCTGGGCATCGCGCACGTGGAATGCGTGCCCGGCGCGACGCCCGGCCTGTATCTGGTGCGCACCGATGCGCAAGGCGAGCGCAGCTTCCAGTTCTGGCGCGAACACAGCCCCGCGCGGCGCCTGTGCGCGCTGCCCGGCTGGCCGGAGCGCGTGCGCGCACTGTCGCGATACGACTGGCTGTATTTCTCCGCGATCACCCTGTCGATCCTGGACGATGCGGGCCGCGCGGCGCTGCTCGACGCCATCGCCGCGGCACGCGGCCGCGGCGCGCGCATCGCCTTCGACAGCAACTACCGGGCGCGCGGCTGGACGGACGCCGGCGCGGCGCGGGCCGCGATCCGCGCCGCCTTGCCGCTGGTGGATCTGGCCCTGCCCACGTTCCAGGACGAGCGCGCCTTGTTCGGCGACACCGCGCCGGCGCAGACGCTGCAGCGCCTGCGCGCAGCCGGGGTCGCTCACGCCGCGATCAAGCTGGGCGCCGAAGGATGCCTGGTGTTCGACGATGCGCGCGAACGCATCGTCACCGCGCCGCGCGTGGCGCGGGTGGTCGACACCACCGCCGCCGGCGATGCGTTCAACGCCGGATTCATGGCCGGACTGATCGCCGGCGAAACGCCCGACCACGCCGCGCTGCGCGGACACCTCCTGGCCGGCACCGTTATCCAGCATCGCGGCGCGATCATCCCGCGCGAAGCGATGCCCGCCGACCGTCCCCTCGCCGCGCATCACGCGGCCTGAGCCCCACGATGCTGCGGCCGCAACGCAACGCTTGTCGCGATTTCTTGCCGCTGGACGGCCTCTGGAATTTTCGCGCCGAGTTGGACGGCAGCGACGCATCTTCAGGCTGGGCGCGCGGTTTCTCGGCCGAAGCGGACGTGGCGGTCCCCGGCAGCCTCAACGAGCAGCTGGCCGAACGCGGCTATCGCGATTTCGCCGGACCGGCGTGGTTGTCGAAACGTTTCGAAGTGCCGGCGCACTTCGCCGGCAAACGCCTGCGCCTGCGCCTGAATTCCGCCGACCTGCGCGCCAGCGTGTGGCTCGACGGCGAGCACCTGGGCGATCACGAAGCCCCGTTTCTGCCGGCCGAATTTGAATTGGGCGAGCGCCTGCGCGCCGGCGAGGAAGCCCTGCTGGTGGTGCGCCTGGACGGCCGCCTGGATCCGGCGCATCCGCTGCCTGGCATCGACGCGCAGGCCTACCAGGACGAGCGTCGCCCGCGCGACGAGATCCACCCGCCGGTGCGTTACGATTTTTTCCCGTTCATCGGCCTGCATCGGCTGCCGCAGCTCGTCGCCGAGCCGCAAGGCGGCTTTGAAACGTTGCGCGCCGATACCGATTTCGATGTCGCCACCGGCGCCGGCCATGCGCGCGTGGCGATTACGCACCGCGGCGGGCAGAACGGCGATCCCTCGCGCTATCAAACGCGGCTGCGGCTGCGCGATGCGGAAGGCGCGCTCGTAGCCGAAAGCACGCATCCGCTTGAGGCGGGCGAAACCGCAATCGATTTGCGCCTGCCGGACGCGCGGCCATGGTCGCCGCAGTCGCCCGCGCTGTACCGGCTGGAGGCCGAACTGCAGCGCGATGGCGAAATCGTCGACCGCTACACATTGCAGATCGGCTTTCGCCGCTTCGCGGTCAACGGCCTGCAGATGGAGCTCAACGGCGCGCCGGTCGAGCTGCGCGGCTTCGGCATGCACGAGGATTTCCCGGTGGTCGGCAAGGGCCAGCTGCTGCCGCTGACGGTCAAGGATTTCGAACTGCTGCGCTGGATCGGCGCCAATTCGCTGCGCACCTCGCACTACGCCTACGCCGAGGAAACCCTGGACATGGCCGACCGCCGCGGCGTGCTGGTGATCAGCGAGATCGCTTCGGTCAATCTGGATTTCCGCCGGGTCGACGCCAGCACCCTGCCGCGGCACTGCGCCATGATCGATGCGCAGATCGCGCGCGATCGTTCGCATGCATGCGTGGTCGCCTGGTCGCTGACCAACGAGCCGGGCTATCTGGCCGAAGCCGAATACAAGGCCCAGGCAGGCGCGTATTTCGAGGGACTGTTTGCGCATGCGCGCCAGCTCGATCCATCGCGGCCGCTGACCGCGGCCAACGTCGGCGGGCGCCACGGCCTGCACGATCCGCTTTACGGCCATTGCGATTTCCTGGCCTTGAACCGCTACGTGGGCTGGTACGAAGCGCCGGCCCAGCTCGACCGCGCCGTCACCATGCTGCGCGACGAGTTGGACGCGCTGGCGGCGCGCTACGGCAAACCGATCCTGATCAGCGAATTCGGCGCCGACGCCATCGCCGGCATGCACGCCAGCACCGACCAGCTGTTCACCGAGGAATACCAGGCGCGTTTCATCGCGGCGTACTGGCGGCTGATCGAGCGGCACCCGGCCGTGTTCGGCGGCCATGTCTGGAACTTCGCCGATTTCCGCACCGCCCAGCACCACCGTCGCGTGGTCTTCAATCACAAGGGTGTGTTCACCCGCACGCGCGATCCGAAGATGGCGGCGTGGACGCTGCGGCGGCTGTGGCGGGGCGAATCGGTAGAAGGGGATTACGCGCCGTGAACGACATCGCCCGTTGTGCGCAGAGGCACCCGGCATCGCTGCCGGTCCGTCAATCCGACGAACTCAGGATTACAGCGGCGCGTGCCGTTGCGCTTGATCTTTCGGGGCCCCTCCGCAGCGGTGGCCGGGCCGGACAAGACCCGCAGGGCGCACGACAGGAGGTCGTGCGTTTTTCGACGGGACAGGGATGTCCCTTCGAAAAATCCCGGGCCGGACACGGACCCGGCGCCACGCGCCGGGCGCGCAGGCGGGGTGTGCTTTCTTTTGGTTACTTTTCTTTGCACAAGCAAAGAAAAGTGACTCGCGCGACAGCGCGAAAGCCTCTGCTCAAAAACCGCCGGTTTTTCGCTCAGTGGTCCATAGCGGACCTACGTCCGGTCATGCGCACAGTGATACCCCGGGGCATATCGATCATCACAGTCGCGGCCCGCGTGGATGCTGGCTACGCCACACACGGAGCCGCCGGATGCTAGGCCTGCACTGGCTCGACTGGGCGACCATCGCAGCGTACTTCGTCGCCGCCGTCGGCATCGGCCTGGCGGTGTCGCGGCGCACGCAGGACACCGGCGACTTCTTCATGGGCGGGCGCCGCTTCGGCAAGCTCTACACCATCGCCCATGCGCTGGGCACCGGCACTTCCAGCGAACAGCCGGTGACGGTGGCGGGCGCGGCTTACCAGCTCGGCATCGCCGGCATCTGGTACCAGTGGCTGTATCTGTTCGCCACGCCGTTCTACTGGATGCTGGCGCCCATCTACCGGCGTCTGCGCTACGTGACCATGGGCGATTTTTTCGAACGCCGCTACGGCTCCGGCGCGGCGATGGCCTACACCTGCCTGGGCTTGTTCAACTTCATCATCGGCATCGCGCTGATCCTCAAGGGTACCGGCATGACCATCGAGGCGGTCAGCGGCGGCGCGATGCCGTTCCTGCCGACCGTGCTGGTGATGACCGCGGCGTTCCTGACCTACGCGGTGGCCGGCGGATTGCTGGCTGCGGTGGTCAACGATCTGCTGCAGGGCGCGATGATCATCGTGCTGTCGGTGCTGCTGCTGCCGTTCGCGATTTCCGCGGCCGGCGGCTGGGGCGCGATCCAAGCCAACGTGCCCGATTCGATGTGGAATTTCATCGCGCCCCAGGAAATCACCCTGTTCTTCATCGTGATGGTGGTGATCAACGCGCTGACCGGCATCGTCATCGAACCGCATCACATGGCGGTGTGCGGCGCGGCGCGCAGCGAGATGGCCAGTCGCTCGGGCTGGACCTTCGGCAACTTCATCAAGCGTCTGCTGACCCTGGCGTGGGCGGTCACCGGCATCCTCGCCGCCCTGCTCTATCCCGGCCTGGAGAATCGCGAGCAGGCGTTCGGCACGCTGGTGACGAATCTGCTGCCGGCCGGGCTGGTGGGCCTGATGATCGCATGCATGGTCGCCGCGGTTAACAGCACGTGTTCTGCATTCACCGTGGGCGCGGGCGCGCTGTTCACCCGCAACATCTACCAGCGTTTCATCAGTCCGGACGCCAGCGACGCCAGGCGGATGCGGATCGCGCGCCTGTCCAGCGCGTTCACCGTCGTCGCCGGGATCAGCCTGGCGATCCTGCTGCCGAGCCTAGTCGCCGGGCTGAAACTCATGTGGCTGTCGTCGGCTGCCTTCGGCATCGCTTTCTGGTGCGCGGTGGTGTGGCGCGGCGCCAACCGCCACGGCATGTTCGCCAGCCTCGCGGTGACCATCAGCCTGATGGCGATCACCAAGGTCTGGCTGGACTGGGACATCGAATACCAGATCGCGCTGTACCTGCCGGCCGGTTTCCTGACCCTGATCGTGGTCAGCAAGCTGACGCCGTCCGAGGATCCCGAACGCATCCGCCAGTTCTACACGTTGCTCGACACGCCGGTGGGCGATGAAGCGCGCCTGCGCGCCGAAGGCGTGGAGATCGTGGAAGGCGCCGACGAGCAGGACCTGTCCGGCTCGATCAGCCGCGGCGTCAAGCAGGGCCTGCTGATCCCGGATCTGCTGCGTTTGCCGCAGCTGTTTTCGTTCGCCCGCTACCGCGTCGACCTGCTCGGCTTCGGCGCCGCGTGGTGTCTGGTATTGGCCATTCTGGCGCTCGGCGCCACCGTCGCCTGGTTTGGGAGAGGATGAACATGAAGAATCGCAACGCCGTGTGGTGGATGCCGGTACTGCTGGCCGCGTGCGCGGCGGCGCAGGCCAAGGATTGCAACGTCCTGGACTACGGCGCCAAACCCGACGACGCCGACAAGGACACGGCCGGCATCCAGCGCGCGATCGACGCCTGCGCCGCGCGTCCGTACGGCGGCCGCGTGGTGATTCCGGAAGGGCGCTGGATCAGCGGCCAGGTGCGGCTGAAATCCGACGTCGACCTGCACGTGGCGCGCGGCGCGCTGCTGCTGGGCAGCCCCGATATCGCCGACTACCCGCGCATGAACGCCGTCGCCGGGCTCGACCACGGCGAGGACGAGCTCAAGCGCGATGGACTGATCGTGGCCGACGACGTGCAGCGCGTGGCGCTGACCGGTTCGGGCACGATCGACGGCAACGGCGAAGCGTTCTGGGGCGAGGGCTTCATGGCCAGCGGCAAGTCGCGCCCAGCGCTGCCGCGGCCGATGCCGTGGATCGCGTTCCGCAATGCGCGCGACGTGCGCGTGCGCGACCTGGCGTTCCGCAACTCGCCGTCGTACGGAGTCAACATCACCGAATCGAGCCTGGTGCGGATCACCGACATCCGCATCGAGAACGCCACCCGGTCGCCGAACACCGACGGCATCCAGATCGTCGACAGCAGCGATGTCGTCATCGCCGGCGTGCACATCAACACCGGCGACGACGCGATCGTGCTCAAGAGCCATCGCCGGCCGATCGAGGACATCGTAGTCCGCGACAGCCTGCTGATCAGTGACGACGCCGCGTTCAAGTTCGGCACCGGGTCGCAGCAGACCATCCGCCGGGTGAGCTTCGTCGACAGCAGCATCCGCGATTCGCGCATGGGCATCGCGCTGTTCATGAAGGACGGCGGCGTGTACGAGGATCTGCTGGTGCGCAACGTGCGCTTCGGCGGCGCGCGCACGCGGCACGGCACCGAGTACCCGATCTATTTCGATATCGACCGCCGCTCCGCCTCCTCGCCGCTCGGCCGGATCCGCGACATCCGCCTGGAAGGCCTGCGTCTCGAATCGCGCGGCAACTTGCTGATCCAGGGTCACCCGCAGGCACCGATCGAAGGCCTGCGCCTGCGCGACGTGGAATTCGCCGTCGGCGGCGACGCCGTGGCGCTGCCCGGCCTGCGCGGCAAGCCGCGCGGCAATGCGCTGATCGGGGAACTGCCGGACAGCGTGGACTACGCGCGCGAGGACGCGCACCTGACCCTGGCCCACGTGCGCGATGCGCGCTTCGAAGACGTGCGCATCCTGGCGCCGGAACGCGGACGGCAGACGATGTTCTTGAAGGACGTGAGCGACGGCGACGCGCTGAGAGCAACGGTGAACCGTCGCGATGCCGACGCCGGAACCGCGCCATGAGGCGCCGCGACTTCCTGGCCGCATCGGCAGGCGCGGCGTTGGCCGCGCCGCTCGCGCATGCCGACGCCGGAGCGCCCGCTGCGTCGACGCAGGTTCCACTGCTGGGCTTCGCCGACGCGCCGATCGAAAGCGTGGATTTCACCGGCCACGCGACCGCGCCGCTGGTGCTGGAGAAACTGGAGCTGTGGCGCATCGGCAACAGAGAATGCATGCTGGTCGGGCGGATCCGCGGCGGGCTGACCGCCTACCTGCCCAGCAACGGCCGCTTCCTGGACGACATCGAGTTGTTTACTGGCCGGGTGCTGCCGTTTTTCCTCGGGCAGGATCTGCGTCGCATCGAGGCATTGATCGAACGCTGCCATCGCGCGCACTACAAACTCAGCGGCCTGCCGTTCTGGAACGCCATCGGCCATATCGAGATGCTGGCGTTGGAGGCGATCGGCCTTGCGGCGCAACGTTCCGTCGCCGATCTGCTGGGCGGCGCCAAGCGGCGCGAAGTCGCGGTGTATTTATCCAGCCGCGAGCGCAGCACCACGCCGGAGCAGGAGATCGACGAATTCATGCTGCCCAAGGTCGAAGCCACCGGCGCGCGCGCCTGCAAGCTCGGCATCGGCGGGCGCATGAGCCGCAACGCCGATGCCGCGCCCGGGCGCAGCGAAGCGCTGGTGAAACGCGCGCGCGAAAAGCTCGGCGACGATTTCGCGATCTGCGTGGACGCCAATGGCTCCTACGACGCCAAGGCCGGCATCGAGGCCGGACGCATGCTGGAGCGCTACGGCGTGTCGTTCTTCGAGGAGCCCTGCCCGTTCGAGGAATTCGAAATGACGCGGCAGGTCGCCGACGCACTGACCGTGCCGGTGGCCGGCGGCGAACAGGACAATTCGCCGGCGAAATGGCGCTGGATGATCGCCCAGCGCGTGGTCGATATCGTGCAGCCGGACCTGTTCTACGCCGGCGGTTTCCTGCGCTCGTTGCGCGTGGCCCGGCTGGCCGCCACGCACGGGCTGCAGTGCGTGCCGCACGCGCCGCGCGCGCATGCCGGCGCGGCCACGTTGCTGCAGTTCGTGGCGTTGCTGGACAACCCCGGCGATCACCACGAGTTCGCCGCCAGCTCGGTCGGGCGCAAGTCGAAGTACGCCTACGACCCGGTGTTCGTCATCCGCGACGGCCGCATCGGCATTCCCGATCGCCCCGGCTTCGGCGTGACCTACGATGCCGCCGAACTGCGCCGCATCGCCGAACCCATCGCGTTCCAGGCCGGCGCCGTCGAAGAAGGCGACTAGCCGTGCGCGCGCGCATTTTCGCCGCCTGGGTCGCCCTGCCGCTCGCGCTGGTCGGCTGGGGCCTGTGGCTGGGCGCGACCTCGCCGGTCGAGCGCGCCACCGTGCTGCGCCTGGGCCACGCGCTCAACCAGCAGCATCCGGTGCATCGCGGCATGCAGGTGTTCGCCGATGAAGTGCGGCGCAGCTCCGGCGGCACCCTGCGCATCGATCTGTACGCCGACGCCAAGCTGGGCAGCGAGCGCGAACTGCTGGAGCTGGTGCAGATCGGCAGCCTGGCGATGACCAAGGTATCGGCCGGGCAGCTGGAGGCGTTTTCGCCCGAATTCTCGGTGTTCTCGCTGCCGTACCTGTTCGACGACCGTGCGCATTTCTGGCGCTTCGCCCTGGGTGCGGAAGGAGAACGCCTGCTGCAGGCGTCCACACCGTACCGGCTGCGCGGCCTGACCTTCTACGACGCGGGCAGCCGCAGTTTCTATTTCGGCCGCGGCGTGAAGAAACCCCTGCGGCATCCCGACGACCTGCGCGGCCTGTCGATGCGGGTGATGCCCAGCCGCACCGCGATCGCGATGGTCGAGGCGCTGGGCGCCAAACCGGTGCCGATTCCGTTCGGCGAGCTGTATTCGGCGCTCGACACCGGCACGGTCGACGGCGCCGAGAACAATCCGCCATCGCTGCACACCTCGCGCCAGTACGAGGTGGCGTCCAGCTACTCGCTCAACGAACACGCGATCCTGCCCGACGTGCTGGTGATCGGCACCGAAACCTGGGACCGGCTGGACGCGCGCCAGCGCGGCTGGTTGAAGCAGGCTGCGCAGGCCTCGATGCGCGCGCAGCGCACGCTGTGGGAGCAGGCCGAAGCCGACAGCCTGCGCGCGATGCGCGACGCCGGCCTGCGCATCGTCGCCGAAGTGGACCGCGGTCCGTTCCGCGCGCGGGTGCAGCCGGTGTACGCGCTGCCGGAGTTTCAGACCGCGCCGATGCGCCATCTGCTGACGGCGGTGCGCGCGCAGCGCGAGCGCACGGGGACCACGCCATGAAACCTGGATTGGCCGCGATCAACGCGCGGATCGAATCGATCCTGGGCGCGCTGCTGGCGCTGCTGACCGTGCTCATGGCCCTGACCGTGCTGTGGCAGGTCGCGACCCGCCTGTACGCGCGCCTGGCCACGGCGCAAGGCTGGACGCTGTGGCTGCAGCCCAGCCAGTGGACCGAGGAGCTGGCGAGTTTCCTGCTGGCCTGGATCGCGTTGCTGGGTGCGGCCTACGCGCTACGGCGCGGCGAGCACATGGGTTACGACACCCTGTTCGTCGCCTTCGGCGCACGCGGCCGCGCGCGCTGCACGTGGATGGTGCAGGCCTGCGTGATCGCCTTCGCCGCTGTGCTGGCGATCGGCGGCATCGGCCTGGTGTGGATGACCCTGCAGCTGGGCCAGACCACGCCCGCGCTGCGCTGGCCGATGGGCGCGGTGTACGCGGTGGCGCCGCTGTCGGGGCTGCTGATGATCGTGTTCGCGCTGGAGCGCGTGTTCTTGGACGAGGATTCGCCTGTGTTGCCGCCGCCCGACGCCGCCGTGGGCCCCACGCCGTGACGCTCTCGATCCTGGCCGGCGTGTTCCTGCTGCTGCTGCTGCTGCGCGTGCCGGTGGCGTTCGGCATCGGCCTGGCCTCGATGGCGGCGATGCTGGTCGATCTGCCGCTCGAAGCCAGCGCGGTCACCCTGACCCAGCGCACGGTGACCAGCGCCTTCACCTTCACCCTGCTGGCGATTCCGCTGTTCATCCTGTCCGGAAAACTGCTCGCGGCCGGCGGCGTCGCCAGGCGACTGGTCGGATTCGCGCGCGCAGCGGTGGGCTGGCTGCCGGGCGGGCTGGCGGTGACCAATGTGTTCGCGAATCTGCTGTTCGGTTCGATCACCGGCTCGGCCGCGGCCACCACGTCGGGCATCGGCGGTTTCATGATTCCGGCGATGAAGGCCGAAGGCTATCCGCGCGGGTTCGCCGCCGCGCTCACCGCCACCGCGGCGACCACCGGCCTGCTGTTGCCGCCATCGAATGTCCTGATCGTGTACGCGATGGTCGCCGGCGGCGTCTCGGTGGGCGCGCTGTTCCTGTCGGGCTATCTGCCCGGACTGCTGCTGTGCGGCCTGCTGATCGTGGTGGCCACGATCATGTCGCGCGTGGGCGGTTACGGCCAGCGCGAAACCTTCCCGGGTTGGCGGCTGCTGGCGCGCAGCTTCGTCGGCATTTTGCCGAGCTTCCTGCTGCTGTTCATCGTCATGGGCGGCATCGTCGGCGGCTGGTTCACCGCGACCGAAGCCTCGGCCATCGCCGTGCTGTATTCCTTTTTGCTGGTGTTCGGCGTGTACCGCGAAGCGCCGCTGCGCGACCTGCCGCGGATCCTGCGCGACACCGCCTCGACCACCGGCATGGTGTTCCTGCTGATCGGCACGTCGGTGGCCATCGCCTGGGTGTTCGCCTACGCCAACGTGCCCGAACTCATCGCCGAGGCGGTCGGCGCGCTGCGCGAACATCCGTGGCTGGTGCTGCTGGCGATCAACGTGCTGCTCCTGGCGGTGGGCACGTTCCTGGACGTCACGCCCGGCGTGCTGATCTTCACCCCGATCTTCCTGCCGCTGATGGTGGGGATGGCGCCGGAGTTCGGCCTGACCGCCGATGAGATGCGCTACCACTTCGGCATCGTGCTGGTGTTCAACCTGTGCCTGGGCCTGGTGTCGCCGCCCGCCGGCACCACCCTGTTCATCGGCGCCAGCATCGCGAAATGCTCACTGTCGGAAATGAACCGGCCGCTGATACCGATCTTCGGCGTCGGCGTGCTGGCGCTGATCGTGGTGAGCTACTGGCCCGACCTCACCCTGTGGCTGCCGCGCGCGCTGGGGTTGCTGTAGGCGAAAATTCCAGCAGGCAGATGGTTCGCGGGCGCGCCGCATGCGAATCGGCAGTGATCCGCGCAGCCTGGCAACTCACACCGCGTCGTCGATGATCCGCCTGGTCGCGTCCTCGACGCCCTGTGCGAGCTCGCGCAGCTCCGCTGACGGATTGACCAGGCCCAACAGCGCCGACGGCGGAATCATGCCGATGAACGTCTTGCCTTTCTCTTCATAGATCGAGATCCGGCACGGCAGGGCCAGGTTGATCGCCATGTCCATGTGCAGCACTTCGCTCGCCTGCTTCGGATTGCAGACCTCCAGCACCCGACACTCGTTGGCCAAGTCGAAACCCTTGTCCTTCAGGGTCTGCTTGAAGTCGTAGGAATGCAGCAGGCCGAAGCCGTGCTGCTTGATCGAGGCTTCCAGATCGTGGAATGCCTGGTCGACGGATTTCCGGGTTTCCTTGATGTAAAGCATGTGCGTCTCCTGGAGTGGATTGCGTATGGCGCCGGCCGGCGTCACGGGTGGCAAACGGGACGGGACATCGCTCACGACCCCGCCTCGAAACTCTTGTCGCCCAGCACGATCCGGCCATGCGCGTCCTTGACCGTGACCTGCACGTCGATGCCTTGGCGCACGCTCTGGGTGACGATGCAGAACTCCTCGAACTGCGCGAGCACGCGGTCGAGATGCTGGTAGTGCTCGTTGCCTTCGGGCAGCTGCAGTTCGACGAACGCCTGCGGAATGCGCCAGCGGCCTTCCGCGTTGCGCCTCAGGCTGGCGGTGATCTCCGCGCGCAGCTTGCCGGGCTGGTTGTGCTGCTTGCGCAGCGCGAACAGCAGGCTGGCGACCAGGCAGTTGGCGACGCTCGCCAGCAACAGCCGCGACGGGTTCGGGCCGCGGTCGTGGCCGAGCGGTGCGGACTCGTCGCTGAGCAGCGGCGCCAGCGCGGTGTCGTCGAAACTGATGCGGAACGCATAGTCGCTGTCCTGCTCCAGGGTCACGCGGATCGGTAGTTCGGTGGTCATCGGACGGGCCTCCATCAGGGCAAGGGTTGGGCTGCGGGCGCATGTCGCGTCTTGGCCGCCAGCAAGGTGTAGTACAGCAGCGGGATCACGATCAATGTGAGTACGGTGCTGACCAGGATGCCGAAGATCAGCGAGATCGCCAGGCCGTTGAAGATCGGGTCGTCGAGGATGAAGAACGCGCCCATCATCGCCGCTGCGCCGGTCAGCACGATCGGTTTGGCGCGCACGGCGCAGGCCTCGATCACGGCATCGTCCAGCGCGCGGCCCTCTGCCACCGACTGGTTGATGAAGTCCACCAGCAATATGGAATTGCGCACGATGATGCCGGCCAGCGCGATCATGCCGATCATCGAGGTCGCGGTGAACTGCGCGCCTAGCAGCGCATGCCCGGGCATCACCCCGATCACGGTCAGCGGGATCGGCGCCATGATCACCAACGGCACCAGGTAGCTGCGGAACTGCGCGACCACCAGCAGATAGATCAGCACCATGCCCGCGGCGTAGGCGATGCCCATGTCGCGGAAGGTCTCGTAGGTGATCTGCCATTCGCCGTCCCACTTGATCGCGAAGTCGCTGGTGTCGGGCGGCTGGGCGATGAAGGTCTGGGCGATCTTCTGCCCGCCGACGGTAGTGTCATTGAGCTGCCCGACCAGGTCGAACATGCCGTACAGCGGGCTGTCGATGTCGCTGGCCTCGTCGCCGGTCACGTACACCACCGGCAGCAGGTCCTTGTGATGAATCGCGCCGTCCCAGGCGCTGCGCTGCACCGTGACCAGCTCCGACAGCGGCACCAGCTGGCCTTCCCCGCCGCGCACGCGCAACGCGAGCAGGCGCTGGATGTCGGCCTGCTCGGCCGCCGGCAGGCGCAGGCGCACCGGACGCGGGTACTTCGACGAGCCGTCGTGCACATAGGTCGCATCCAGCCCGGCCACCGCCGCGGCCAGCGCATCGGCGATCGCCGACTGCGGCACGCCCAGGCGCGCGGCGCGGGTGCGGTCGACCACGATCGTCTCGCGCGGCGCATCGCTCTCGACGCTGGTGTCGATGTCGACGATGCCGTCGGTGGCGTGGAAGCGCTTTTCCAGTGCCAGCGCGAGCTGGCGGCTGCGCGCGTAATCGGGCCCGTACAGTTCGGCCACGACCGGCGACAGCACCGGCGGACCCGGTGGCACTTCCACCACCTTGACCGAGGCGCCGTGGCGCTGGCCGACCGCGTCCAGCGCCGGCCGCAGCGCGCGTGCGATCTCGTGGCTCTGGCGCTTGCGCGCGTGCTTGTCGACCAGGTTGACCTGCAGGTCGCCGACATTGCTGCCGCTGCGCAGGAAGTACTGCCGCACCAGGCCGTTGAAGTTCATTGGCGCCGAGGTGCCGGCATAGCCCTGGTAGTCGAGCACCTCCGGCACGCGGTCGACCACGGCCGCAAGCTCGGTTAGCAGCGCATTGGTGTCTTCCAGCGTGCGACCTTCGGGCAGGTCGACGACCACCTGCAGCTCGGACTTGTTGTCGAACGGCAGCATCTTCAGCACCACCAGCTGCACCACCGCCAAGGAGGCGGCCAGCACCACCAGCGCGGCGATGCCGCTGAACAGCCACCAGCGACGACGACCGCCACGTTCGCGATCGAGGAACGGCCGCATGACCTTGCCGAACCCGCGGTGCAGGCGGGTTTCCTTCGCCGCCTCGGGAGCAGCGGCGTGGCCATGGTCGGCGTCCGCGTGCGCCGGACCGTGGTGCCGCGCCAGCAGCTTCAGCGACAGCCACGGCGTCACGATCAGCGCGATCGCCAGCGACAGCAGCATGCCGACCGAGGCGTTGATCGGAATCGGGCGCATGTACGGCCCCATCAGCCCGGTCACGAACGCCATCGGCATCAGCGCCGCGATCACGGTGAACGTGGCCAGGATGGTCGGGCCGCCGACCTCGTCGACCGCTGGCGGGATCGCCTCGCGCAGGCTCATGCCGCCGCGCGCCATGTGCCGGTGGATGTTCTCGACCACCACGATCGCGTCGTCGACCAGGATGCCGATCGAGAAGATCAGCGCGAACAGCGAGACGCGATTGAGGGTGAAGCCCATCGCCCACGACGCGAACAGGGTCACCGCCAGGGTGAGGATCACTGCGCTGCCGACCACGATCGCCTCGCGCCAGCCGAGCGCGAACAGCACCAGCAGCACCACTGAGCCGGTCGCCAGCACCAGCTTCTGGATCAGCTTCATCGCCTTGTCGGTCGCGGTCTGGCCGTAGTCGCGGGTGATCGTGACGTTGACGCCGTCGGGGATCAGTTCGCCCTTGAGCTGCTCGATCCGCTGGGTGATCGCGCCGGTGATGTCGGCGGCGTTGCTGCCGGGCTTCTTGGCCACGGCAATGGTGACCGCGGGAGCAAGCCCGGACGCGGGCCCGGCGCGGCCGGCGGGCGCGCCGTGCCAGGCGTAGCGGGTGGCGACATCGGCGGCGGCGCGGACTTCGGCGACATCATCCAGACGCAGCGGGCGACCGCCGTCGAGGCCGATCACCAGGTCGGCGACCGCAGCGGCGTCGACCAGGAACCGCCCGGCGGTGACCGGCACCGCGCCCTGCGCGCCGACGCGTTCGCCGACCTGGCGCACGGCGTTGGCGGCCTGCAGCGCCTGCGAGAGGTCGGACACGGTCAGTCCATAGGCGCCGAGCTGGGTCGGGTCCAGCGTGACCGCGACCACGCGCTCGGGCGCGCCGATCGTGTACACGTCGCGGGTGCCGGCGACGCGTTTGATTTCGGTTTCCAGTGTGTGCGCGACCTCGGCCAGTTCGGTGGCGCCGCGTTGCGGATCGTCGGTCCACACGGTGAGGCTCATCACGGGCACATCGTCGATGCCCTTGGGCTTGATCAACGGCTGGCCCACGCCCACGCCCGGCGGCAGCCAGTCCTGGTTCGAGAACACCTGGTTGTAAAGGCGCACGATCGCCGGTTGGCGCTCGATGCCTACGGTGAACTCGACCGTCAGCACCGCCATGCCGGGGCGGCTGATCGAATACACGTGCTTGATGCCCTCGATCTCCGACAGCTTCTGCTCCAGCGGCGTGCTGACCAGCTGCTCGACGTCGCGCGCGCTGGCGCCGACGAACGGCACGAACACGTTCGCCATCGTCACGTCGATCTGCGGCTCTTCCTCGCGCGGGGTGATCAGCACCGCGACCAGGCCCAGCAGCAGGCCCAATATCGCCAGCACCGGGGTCAGCGGGTTGTCCTGAAACGCAGCGGCGAGGCGACCGGACAAGCCCAGCCGCGCCACCGGCTCGGCGTTACTCATGGCCGGCTCCGGCGACGGCCTTGCGCTGCGCGGCCAGCGCCTGCAGCGCGGCGACCGGGTCGGCGGCGACCTTGTCGCCGGCCTTCAGTCCCGCGATCACCTCGACCTGCCCGCCGCTGCGTTGGCCGAGCCGGACCTGACGCAGGGCGAGGCGGTCGTCGGCCAGCACGTACACGCCGCTGACTTCGCCGCGCTGCGCGAGCGCGCCGACGGGAATGCGCAGTACGCGGTCGCCGCCGCCGGTGCTGATCGGGAACACCACCTTCGCGGTGGCGCCCGGTTGTGGCGCCCGCTCGACATCGGGCAGCGCCACGCGCACGCCGACGCTGTGGGTGGCCGGGTCGGCGGCGGGGAACACCGTGACCTGCGCCGCGTCGATGCGGCGGCCATCGGCGAGCAGCACCTGCGCGCGGTTCGCAGCGCGGATCGCGACCGCGTCGGACTGCGGCACCTGCACCTCGATGCGCAGTGCCCCGGGCGCATACATCATCATCAACGGCTGGCCCGGCGCCACGCTCTCGCCGGGCTCCACCTGGCGCGCGCTGACGATGCCGGCGAACGGCGCACGGACGACCGTGTACTCGGTCTGCTGGCCGGCCTGCGCCAGCTGCGCCCGCGCGGCGTCGCGCGCGGCAGTGGCGCTGTCGCGCGCCGCGCGCGCTTGGTCGATCTGCGCGCGCGAAACGTATTGGCCAGAGGCCAGCGCGGCGTAGCGCCGGTAGTTGGCCTCCGCTTCCACAGCGGCCGCCTCCGCTGCCCGCAGCTGCGCGCGAGCGGTATTCGCGCCGGCCTGCTGCTCGACCGCAGTCAGGCGCAGCAGCACGTCGCCAGTCGCGACGCGATCGTTTACATCGACATTGACCACGGTGACGCGACCGGCGGTCTGCGCGGTCAACTCCGCCTGCTGCACCGCCTCGACCACGCCGTCCCAGCCGCGTCCGCGCAGGTCGCCGCCGGCCTGCACGGTGATCGTGTCGAGCTTCGGCAATGGCGGCGGCACCGGCGTGGTCGGCTCGCTGCCGCAGGCGGCCAGCGCCAGCAGCACGCCGGTCGTGACTAACGCGCGCATCCACCTGACCTTGCGCTTCGTGGATCGGGTCGCCAGACGCTGGATCACTTGTAATTGCATCCCGCGGCGACGCCCTTGCCGACCCCGAGCCTGCGCATCACTATCGCCGCCGGGCAGAAGCCGGTGAAGCTCGACTGCAGCAGGTTGAAGCCGACGAACGCGGTCAACAACAACCACCACGGCGAAACCAGTTGGGTCAGGGCGACGCTGATGAGGATCATCACGCCGGCGAAAGCCATTACGGCACGTTCGAGGCTCATGGAAATCTCCTGTCGAAGGGGGTTGGACCGGCCCCGATTCCGGATTGCAACGGCTTGAAAAATCTCGCGGCAAGGTCGCATCACGCGTCTAGCCACGCCCGCTTTTGTGTCTTCTGGCTTGCGGCAGCATGCGCAGCAGCGTGTTGTCGCGCAGCGCGTAGTGGTGAAACAGCGCTGCGGCCGCATGCAGGCCGATCAGGTAGTAACCGAGCGTACCGATGGTTTCGTGGATTTCCTTCAACTGATCGGCGAATGACTCGTCCTTGCCCAGCAGTGGTGGAAGCTCCAGGCCGAAAAACGGAATCGGCTTTCCCATCGCGCTGAGGGTGAGCCAGCCGAGCAACGGCATCGCGACCATGAAGACGTAAAGCGCGACGTGGACCAGCGCGGCAAGACGACCTTGCCAGGCACGCACTTCGGGAACGATGCGCGGTGTCGGGCCCGCGATCCGGATCGCAAGGCGCGCAAAGACCAACGCGAAGATGCCCAGACCCAGCATGAAGTGCCACATTTTCAAGGCCTCGCGCAGTTCGCTACCCCGGGGATAGAACTCGCGCACGTTGATCAGCGCGTACACCGCGATCAACAGCAGCAGCATCGCCCAGTGCATCCCCATCGACAGGGTTCCGTAGCGCTCCGTCGTGTTCTTCCAGTTCATTTCTCTTCTCGCAGCTTCAAGGGCGGACCGGCCTGTGCGGGCGGCGCGCGCGTCATGCATCTTTTCCGGCGTTGGCACGGGCCTTGAGCCGCTCGATGCCGAGCAGGCCCAGGATGTATTTCTCGTAGATCGGCTCCGAGGTGCCGTGGCGCATCTTGTAGAGGAAGTACTTCTCGAACCCGACCTTGGCCGCGTGCACCCACTTGCCGGCCTTGGTCCAGGTCACGTTGCGCGGCGGGATCTGCGGCAGCGCCACGAACGCCACGCCGGTGTCGCCCATGTCGGCCAGGCACACCGCGTTCCAGGTGCCTTCGAAGTCGGCCGGCTCGCCGCGCAGCTCGGCGGCGATGTTGCGCACCATGGTGGTGACCATCGACTCGATCATGAAGCCGGTCTTGGGCGCGCCGGTCGGAATCGGGGTGGCCTCGACCGGCGGGATCGCCACGCACACGCCGGCGGCGAAGATCCGCGGATACTTCGGGCTGCGCTGGTGCGGGTCGACGATCACGAAGCCGCGCGGATTGCACAGGCCGTCGACGGCCGCGACCGCGTCCACGCCCTTGAACGCCGGCAGCAGCATCGAGAACGCGAACGGCAACACGTGCTCGCGCAGCACCTGGCCCTGCGCGTCGTGTTCTACCGCGACCACTTCGCCCGGGCGCACTTCGCGCACCTTGGCGTTGGCGATCCACTTGATGTGGCGCTGGCGCATCTCCGACTCCATCAGGCCCTTGGAGTCGCCGACGCCGCCCAGGCCCATGTGCCCGATGTACGGCTCGCTGGTCACGAACGTGATCGGCACCCGATCGCGCAGCTTGCGCTTGCGCAGGTCGGCGTCGAGGATCATCGCGAATTCGTAGGCCGGGCCGAAGCAGCTCGCGCCCTGCACTGCGCCGACCACGATCGGGCCGGGATGCTTCACGAACTCCTCGTAAGCCGACCAGGCCCGCTGCGCGTGCGGCGTGGTGCACACCGACTGGGTATGGCCGCCGTCCGGACCGCTGCCGGGCACCTCCTCGAACGCGAGTTTGGGACCAGTGCAGACCAGCAGGTAGTCGTAATCCAGCACCTCGCCGGCGCCGGTGTGTACCTGGCGCGCCTCGGCGTCGATCCGCTGCGCACCCGAGTCGTGGAACACGATGCCCTTGTCGACCAGGTGCTTGCCGGCATCCAGGGTGATTTCGGCGGGCTTGCGCCAGCCCACCGCCAGCCACGGATTGGACGGCGTGAAGCTGAAGCGGTCGCCGAGCCCCACCACGTGGATCCCGGCCTCCTTGCCCAAGGCCTCGCGCAGCTCGTAGGCTGCGGCCATGCCGCCCAGCCCGGCTCCCAACACTACGATCCTGGTCATCTTCAACCCTCCGCTGATGGAATCAAAGGCGCGCCGCCCGGCTCGCGGCTTTATATTAGTCATAACTAATATTAGAATCAACTTATATATAGCGCCCGCCTGCAAGGAAACCTCAATGTCCTCGATCGTGGCCGAGACCGGCCTCCGGATCCGCGGGATTCCGCCAAAGGACTTTCGGAGCAAACCGATCACCAGACACTGATCGAGGTCAGAGAACTTGCAGAATTCCAGGAGGGCCGCACCGCCAGCGCGGTCAGCATCCTGCTTCGAGCCATTGACTCCAGGCCGATTCGCATGCGGCGATCGAATGGGGGCAGGCCGGATCATGCTTTACTGCCGTAGTGCCAGGCGTTGGCAGCGCCGGTCCAAGACAGCATCCGTTCGCCGACCGGTAACATCCTGGTTCGGGACAAGCCGGAAAGGTCTGCAATGGTGTCCGCATGCCCCGAAACCTTGCCAAGTCGCCAGAGGAAAAACCGACGTGCCGCGCCGCATAGCCCGCTCACCCATAAATGCCGAACAGATGCGCAAACATGCGGGGGACGCCGCCCAATTGCTGAAGGCGCTCGGCAACGAGAAGCGGTTGGTGATCCTGTGTTTGCTGGTCGACGCGGAGCGCTCTGTGAACGAACTGCAGGCGTTGCTGGATCTCAGCCAGTCCGCTCTGTCGCAACACCTCGCCGTGCTGCGGGATGATGGCTTGGTGAGCACTCGGCGCGAGGCGCAAAGCATCGTCTACTCGATCGCGCCGGGCCCTGCGCTACGCATTCTGCGGACGCTGCATTCCATATACTGCGGCACGAGCGCCTGATCCTGCGCAGGCGTATGAAGTGGAGCGCCAGGTACAGACGGAAACAGAATTCGACCGCGCCTTGGCCACGATCCGCGGCAATCGGGACTTGCCTGCACAGCGTACCGGGAGGGAAGCAGGCCGATCACCGCGACATCATCAACGGCACTCTCACTTCGTCAAGTATGGTGCGCGTGGCGCGGCCGGGCACGAATTCGCTCACATTCGGATGCGCGCAACCGCCGGCAACCAGCATATCCGCATCGATCGACTTGCACCGGTCGAGAAGCGCCATCCCCGCATCGTCGCGTGCGCTCTGCTCCAGGATGACCTGCACGCCATGCCGGGCGAGATGCGTGGCCATGTCCGCGCCGGGGTCGGGTCCGCAAATGCCGCGCAGCCGGGCATTCGGAGCAACGACCAGATGCACCGATTCCGCCGCCATCAGGAAAGGCATGGCGTCGGCGATGGCACGGGCCGCCTCCCGTCCTCCATTCCAGCCCACGACGATCCTGCGTGCGATCCGCTCTGCCGGCCAGTGTTCCGGCAACAGCACACAAGGGCGTCCGGAGGAGAAAATCAGACGCTCGGACAATCCGAGCCGCGTGGTCATTGTCCTTTGACGCGCTGGCGGTCCCAGGATCGCCATGCTCGCGTGCCGCGCATGCAGCATCAGGGCTTCGCTGCCTTCGTTGTCCGACACTCGCCATTCAGAAGTGAAGCTGCGGTTGCGCGAGAGCGCGTCGAACTCCGTTTTCGCCTTCAGCAGCGACTCCTCCGTGCGCTTGGCGTGCGTGGCGAGCATGTCGGTCAAGGCGTCGCCGACGGCGAATCCGGCGTGGGGGTCCAGCGCCAGTTCGCGCACGACAAAGGTGCCGATCAGATGCGCCTGCCAGAGCTTGGCCAGGCCCGCGGCAAAAGCCAGGCGCGTGTCGCCCGCTCGGGTCGCCTCCAGGAAGACGACCATGTCCTTCGGCGCTGCGATGTTCGCCATATCCAAGCCTCTTGCTTCGCTGACCACGGGATGATGGTCCAGCGGCGCAGCGGCGGCTTGATGTAAATCAAACAGGGCGCCGAAAGTCCAGCCAGCGAACGGCGGCCAGCAGCGACCGGCGCCAGCCGAGCGCTGAGCCCGATGCGGGATCTTCATGGAGGCTTGCGAACTGTCTGACTGAAGGGACCGCACTTGCAATTGATCCAGATCAGGCCTGCCCGGTGGCCGCGCCGCATACTTCATGCCTGATAGAACCCGTTCGATATCTCCGCAAGGACCACCGATCTTGTCACTGCTTTCCCGCTATGGCCTGGTGCTGCTCTTCGCCGCAATCTCAACGCAGTCCTCATCCCAGGAGCCGCTGCCGTGGGCATTCCCGCCGCTGCCGGCCCAGGGTTTCATCTGGATGCCGCAGCTGGCTCCGCAGGGCCCGACGACCATCGTAGTGAGCCTGCAGGAACAACGCGCTTATGTGTACCGCAACGGCGTGCGCATCGGCGTCTCGAAGGTGAGCACGGGCAAGCCAGGCTACGAAACCCCGACCGGCGTGTTCACCATCCTGGAGAAGCAGCGTGAGCATTACTCCAACCGCTACGACAACGCGCCGATGCCATTCATGCAACGGCTTACCTGGGGTGGCGTGGCGCTGCACGCCGGCAACGTACCGGCCTACCCGGCTTCGCACGGCTGCATCCGGCTGCCTTACGCATTTTCCGAGCTGCTGTTCGATATCACCACCCGCGGCATGACGGTGATCGTCAGCGATACGGCGACCGCGCCGACCGTGGTCTATCCCGGCTTATTCGCCGCGAACGCCGCGCCCCGCGCCGCGCCTGCATTCCCGGCGGAGCCCTTTGTCTGGACGCCCGATCGCTCGCCGAGTGGGCCGATGACGCTGGTGCTCAGCGCGCACGACCGGGAGGTCGTGGTGCTGCGGAACGCCATCGAGATTGGCCGCGCGCCCGTTGCGGTGAGCGATGGCGTGTTGCAAGGCACTCACGTTTATTTGCTGCTTCAGGGCAGCGGCCCGGAAGCCAGCATGGTGGTTCCCGGGCGTCCCGCGCTGCGCTGGCTTGCGATTTCGCTCGATGCGGCGCCACGGATCGGGCAACCCGATTTGCGACAGTTGATTGCCTCCGGACAGCTGCGCATCGATCCGGAGTTCGCCGCGCGCGCGTACGACGCGCTCAAGCCGGGCACCTCGCTGGTCGTCACGGACGAAGCCATCCGGACGGACGAGCCTGACGACGTCACTGTTTTGCAGGCCGAACAAGACGCGACCGATGCCGCATCGACCGAGCCGCGCTGAGCGGGTTATGCTGGTTGCATGATCCGCGCCGTCTGCCTTGCCCTCGTTTCGCTCGCCGCCACCGGTGCAGGCGGCGCGGTTACGCCGCAACCGCCCGATTCGGCCGCAAACGAACTGCTGTCGCGGCTGCAGGCAGCCGCCCCGGGTATCGACCGCAGCGCGCTTTCCCTGGCACTGGAAGCGCGCGACTGCGCCGTCCGTTCCGGCGCCGTGCCCGCCTCGCGCCGACTGGCCCTGATCGACTATTCGCGTCCGTCGACCGAACGCCGTCTGTGGGTGTTCGACCTGAGCCAGCCGCGCCTGCTGTACACCGAATTCGTGGCGCACGGTCGCGGCAGCGGCGAGAACTTCGCCACGGCATTCTCCAACCGCGACGGCAGCCATCAGTCTAGCCTCGGCCTTTTCCTGACCGCCGACACCTACATCGGCGGCAATGGCTATTCGCTGCGGATGGAAGGTCTGGAACCGGGCATCAACGACAAAGCGCGGGCCCGGGCCATCGTCATGCATGGCGCGCGTTACGTGGATCCGGGCCTCGCCTTGCGGCAGGGACGACTGGGCCGCAGCTATGGCTGTCCCGCACTTCGCCCGGCGGTCGCGCAGCAGATGATAGACACCCTCAAGCAGGGGCAGCTGCTGTTCGCTTATTACCCCGATCACGACTGGCTGGCGAGTTCACGCTTTCTTCGCTGTCCTGCCCAGGCTTTGGCCCGCCGCTGATTTTCAGTGCTCTTGTTCCGGGCCGGACCCATGCGGCCGGAGGTCGCAGCGCATCAACCGTCCCTGATCGTACCGGGTCCGAGCCTGCGCCGCAGGATGCGGTACGCATACAGCATCGACACCGACGCAACCACGCCCAGCGCCAGCAGCCAGCCCACGCGACCTTCGACAATGCCCTCCCCGACCATCACCGCACCGATGGCGTACGGCAATTCGGCGATCGCAAGGACCGTCGCATAGACAGGAAACCTCACGCGAAGCAGGCCGCACAGGTAACCCGGCACTTCCGAAGGCAGCGCCAGCTGCAGCAGCAGGATGGTGGACCAGCTCAGTTCGCGCGGCAGATGCGGCAGGTATTTAACCAGCGCGGGCGTGCTCACTAGTGCGCTCAGCGGCGTTCTGAGGCCGCGACCCATGGCATAGGTCAGCGCACCGCCCAGCCACCAGCCCAGCCAGAGCAGGCAGGCCGTCAATCCTCTGCCCCATACGTATACCGCCGCGGGGACGATGACAGCGCTGGAGAAGAATGCGAACACCGCCGACAGGGCGGACAGGGCCACGAACGCTGCCGGACCCAGCGCGGGATGCGATGCGATCCATGGCGCAGCCGCATCCAGCGCCGTCGATATCCATCCGTGTATGCCCTGGAATGCGAGCAAACCGGCGCCGACGGCGAATACGCACAGCACCGCCACCGCTCGCCGCCGGAGGGGTGCGAACGCACCATCCTGTCCGGCGGCGCTCATTCGCCCTTTTTCTTGGATCCTGTCTCGGCGGCTTCCTCGACGGACTTCGAGTCCTCTTCGGATTCGGGCTGAACGCGGGCAGGACGCAGCGAATCGGCGAGATCAAGATAAGCGCCGATGAAGCGTTCCTTCGCCGCGGTCCAGGCCTGGGTGCTGCTTTCCCGCATCGCGCGATAACGTGCGTCCAGTTCACTGCGGCGCTCGCGGATCTCGGCCAGCGCGTTGTCGCGTGACGCACGGGATTCGGCGCTGATGCGCTGCTCCTGCTTGGCCCAGGCGGCCTGGAAACGGTCGATGCGCATGTCCATCTTCTCCATGGCGGTTGCCGCGCGCTGCAGCGCCTCGTCGCGACGGGACACCGAATACGCATCGATGGCTCGCGCGGCCTCTTCGACTTCGCGTCGCATCTCCGCGCGCTGCGCGGATTCCTCGGCGGCCTGCGGCGCTGGCTGCGGCTTTTCCTGGGCGCCCGCATGGAAGCTTGCTGCCAGCAGTGCGACGCCCGCAAGCATGCGAATCGATGTCATCAGGCTTCTCCTAAAGTCGCGGTACGGGGCGCTCAGGCCCGGATAGTTGAATCTAGCCTCGCGTATGCGGCCGGATATTGATGGAGATCAATAGAAATGCGCGCTCCCCTGGGGCTTGGAAACGGCCGGTCCCGGTCCGGAAGCATCCACATCCGCGGTATCGCGGCACCGTGTCAACGACGTCACCCCAACGCCGCGCGCTTGGGATCCTGTTCGTTGATTTGCATCAACTGGCCGGCGCGGCCGGCAGCGGAGCATGCTGCCGAGCGATGCCAACCGGCGCGCTGTGCTGCGCGAGGAACACAGGCATGGGTGAGGCGGTGGCGGATCGGGCCGAAGCGGACGCTTGTTCTGCAGCCTCTACGCTGCGCGGACTTTCCTCGGAAGAAGCCGCGCGACGCCTGCTGCACGACGGGCCGAATCGGCTGCCGCAGCCAGAAAAACGCCGCTGGCCGCAGCTGACGCTCAGCATAGTGCGTGAGCCGATGCTGTTGCTGCTGATCGCCGCCGCGCTGATTTATCTGGTGCTGGGCGACGCCCGCGATGCCGCCGTACTGGCGATATCGGTATTGCTGGTGGTCGCCCTGACGCTTTACCAGGAGTGGCGCTCCGAACGTGCGCTGCGCGCGCTGCGTGAGCTCAGCAGCCCCATCGCTCACGTACTGCGGGACGGTCTGCTGCAGCGCGTGCCTGCCGAAGAGGTGGTCGTGGACGATGTGATCCGTATCGGCGAAGGCGATCGCGTACCTGCCGACGGCTATCTGCTCGCCAGCAACGACCTGCATATGGACGAATCGCTGCTCACCGGCGAATCCGCGCCCGTTGCCCGCGACGCGATCGCCATGGATATGGAAGCGCGCCGGATACGCGCGGGAACCCTGGCGGTGCGTGGCCAGGCCGACGCCAAGGTGACCGCGATCGGTTCGGACACCGACATGGGCCGTATCGGCGCGAGTCTCGGCGATCTGCAGCGCGTGCCCACCCCGCTGCAGCGCGAGATAAGGCGGCTGGTAGCCTGGTTCGCATCTATCGGCATCGCGTCTTGCGTGCTTGTGGTGGCGCTGTACGTGACGCTGCGGGGCGGCTGGCTGGACGCGCTGCTGGCGGGCATCACCTTGGCCATGGCCAATATCCCGGAAGAATTCCCGGTGGTGCTCACGGTGTTTCTCGCGCTGGGCGCGTGGCGCATGGCGCGCCATCGCGTGCTGGTGCGGCGTCCGCCCGCGATCGAGGCGCTCGGCGCGGTCACCGTGCTGTGCACCGATAAAACCGGCACGCTGACCGAGAATCGCATGTCGCTGGCGCGCCTGGTCACGGACGACGGCACCAGCGCCGCGCTCGATCAACCGCTCGACGCGGCGCGCACGCTGCTGCGTTGCGCCGCATCGGCGAGCGATCAGGAAGGGCTCGACCCGATGGATCGCGCCATTCATGAGGCCATTGTCAAACGATCGGTACAAAAGCACGCGCCCGGTCTGTGGCTGCGGCGTTACCCCGTGTCTCCTGGATTCCCCGTCTATGCCAACGCCTGGCGCGTCCAGGATTCTGCGGGACTGTCGATCGCCTGCAAGGGCGCTCCGGAAACCGTGGCGGAACTGTGTGGAATGCCGCCCGAGCTTCACCGGCGCGTGCTGGCCCAGGCCGCCTCCATGGCCGCGGACGGTTTGCGCGTGATCGCGGCGGCGGAGACCACGCTTCCGGCTGCGCCGGATGCACCCGCCGATCTGCGCACCATCGCTTTTCAGTGGCGCGGCCTGCTGGGCTTGGCCGATCCTCTGCGCAAGGAAGTGCCGGGCGCCGTCGCCGAAGCGCGCTCGGCCGGCGTGCGCGTGATCATGCTGACCGGCGACCATATCGAAACGGCGCGCGCGATCGCCGCAGCCGCGGGTATCGGCGCACGGCCGGAAGTAGCGCTCGGCAGCGACCTCGAGCGGCTCGACGACGCCGGCGTGGCCCGACTGCTGGCGCATGCCGATGTGTTCGCGCGGGTCCGGCCGGAGCACAAGCTGCGTCTGGTGGAAGCACTCAAGGCCCAAGGCGAAGTAGTGGCGATGACCGGCGATGGAGTCAACGACGCGCCCGCACTGGCGGCCGCACACGTGGGCGTGGCCATGGGCGGCCGCGGCACGGACGTCGCGCGCGAAGCGGCCTCGATCGTGATCCTGGACGATGACTTCGTTTCCGTAGTGAGGGCCATCCGTCTAGGCCGCAACATTTACGACAATCTCCAGCGCGCCACCCGCTACATCATCGCGGTGCATGTGCCGATCACAGGCCTGGCGCTGTTGCCCTTGCTGCTGGGAACGCCGCTGATCCTGCTGCCCCTGCACATCGTGTTCCTGGAAATGATCATCGATCCGGCCAGCACCATCGCGCTCGAACGCGAACCGCCTGCTCCGGATCTGATGCGGCGCCCCCCGCGCCGCGCCGGCGCGAAGCTCATCGGCTTGCGTACCTTCGCCGCCAGCGCCGCGAACGGATCCGTCGTATTCGGCGCCGTGGCGGCGGCCTACGCGATCGGCGCATGGGCCGGTCTGGCGCCGCCGCAACAGGCGGCTCTGGCATTCGCCACGCTTATCGCCGGCAATCTGGGACTGCTCGCGCTGCATTGCTCCGGATCCTCGCGCAAGGGTTCGAATAAGGCCCTGCTGAGCATCGCCGCGCTGTCGCTGGCGCTGCTCGCGCTGGTAGTGCTGGCGCCCGGTCCGGCGCGATGGTTCGGATTTGCACCCCTTCCGCCGCTGGCGCTGCTCGGTGCGCTGCTGCTTCCCTCGACCGCGCTGTGGGTCGCCAGTGGATTGCAGAAGGCCTGGCGCGAACGCGCAATCAAGCGCTCCCCAATCTAAGTGGCCCGGCCGCATCAAGCGGTCCTCGCTCGCTTTCTTGATCGCGGTCAAGGGCCCGAGCCCGCGCCTCGCGCCCAATGCTTCCGAACCGTGAGGGAGCGTAACGAAATGGCCCAGCCGAACCCTGCAGACACCAGCAATGCCCGTTCCACCGCACCGGAAGATTTCCGCCTCACTTTTCTGGGGGCTAACGCAACGGTGACCGGGTCGCGTTACCTGATCGAAGCCGGGCACGCGCGCCTGCTGGTGGATTGCGGTCTTTTCCAAGGCTACAAGCAGCTTCGTTTACGCAACTGGCACCCGTTTCCCGTCTCGCCGGAGTCGATCGACGCGGTGATCCTCACCCACGCGCACCTGGATCACTCGGGCTATTTGCCGCGACTGATCCGCGAAGGATTCCGTGGTCCGATCTGGTGCACCGAAGCGACCCGGTCGCTATGCGGAATCCTGCTGCCCGACTCGGGTCGTCTCTTGGAAGAAGAGGCAGGCTATGCGAATCGCACCGGCTCTTCCCGGCACCATCCCGCCGAACCGCTCTATACCGAACGCGAAGCGAAGCGCTGCCTGGAACGGTTCCGCGACGCTCCCTTCGATCGCCGCTTCGCCCCAGCGGCCGGCATCCAGGCGCTGCTGCGCAGCCAGGGCCATATCCTGGGCGCCGCCGCCGTGACGCTGGAGCATGACGGCGTGCGCATCACTTTCAGCGGCGATGTCGGCAGGTTTGCGGATCCGGTGATGCCGGCGCCCCAGCCGCCAGCCGAGTCCGACTGGATCGTTTGCGAGTCGACCTATGGCGACCGCCATCACCCCACGGAATCGCTCAAAAGCGACCTGCAGGAAGCGCTGATCAAGGTTCTGTCCAGAAATGGCGTCGCCGTTATTCCCGCCTTCGCGGTAGGCCGGGCGCAGCTGCTGCTGCACACCATCGCCAGCCTTCAGCGGGAGGGTTCGATCGCCGAAGTGCCTGTTTACCTCAACAGCCCCATGGCGACGGACGTAACCGCGCTGTACGCGCAGTTCGCTGCGCTGCACCGCCTCAACAGGAACGAGTTGGACGACATGCGCCGCATGACGCGATTGGTGCGCACGGTGGAGGAATCCAAGGCGCTGAACCGGCGCAAAGGCCCGATGATCATCATATCGGCCAGCGGCATGGCGACCGGTGGGCGGGTACTGCATCACCTGATCGCCTTCGCGCCGGACCCGCGCAATGCCATTCTCCTGAGCGGATACCAGGCCGGAGGCACCCGCGGCGCCGCGCTTGCGGCCGGGGCCAAGTCGGTGCGGATCTATGGCCAGGACGTGGCGGTCAATGCGGAAGTGATGGAACTCGCCAGCGCTTCCGCGCATGCCGACGCCGACGAGCTGCTTGCCTGGCTCCACTCTGCGCCCCATCGCCCCGCCGCGGTTTTCCTGACGCACGGCGAACCGGACGCTGCGGACGCGCTTCGCCAACGCATCCAACGCGAACTGAAATGGGAGGCGCGCGTGCCCGAATATCGCGAAACGGTAGACCTGAACCCGGCTCGTCGCACGCAGCATTCCGTGCACGCTTCGCCCCCTGCGATTGAAGCGGATCGACCGGCGACGCTCCCTGCAGCCGCCAACTAAGGCGCGCGCGGCTTTCGCGCGCATTCCCGGCAGGGAATACAGCGTTCAAGAGAAACCGGAGGAAACCACATAGCGACGCGCGCGTGGCGCAAACCAGCGGAATCTTGATCGAGGTCAATGCGCGTGCAGGCCTAAAAAACCAGCATAAGGGCGTTCCCCCACAGGATGACCCCATGACCAGTCAGATTTCCTCTTCCGCCTATCTAGGCCCCGACTACCCACACTGGAACACGATACTTCGCGACGGCACCGAGGTGCTGGTCCGCCCGATCGGACCGCAGGATGCGGCCGCGGAAAAGGCGTTCATCGAATCCCTTTCCCCGGAAAGCCGGCGCAGCCGCTTCCTCGGCCAGATCGCCCACCCCAGCGATGCACTGATCCATCAATTGACCGACATCGACTACGTCAACGACGTGGCGCTGGTGGCGATCGCGCCGGAAGGCAAGGACGACAAGATCGTCGGCGTGAGCCGCTATGCGGTGGACGCGTCGCGCAATAGTTGCGAATGCGCGGTGGTGGTGGCCGACGCCTGGCAGGGCAAAGGATTGGGCACCGCCCTGATGGAGTGCCTCAAGGCAGTGGCCAGCGAACGCGGCCTGACGAGCATGAGGTCGGTCGACATGGCGGAAAACTGGGAAATGCGCAAGCTGGCTACGGCGCTGGGCTTCCACTCCACTCCGGATCCGGACGATCCGCGCCAAGTGATCCACACGATTTCCCTGGTTGGCCCGCCAACCTCCGCCAAGATGCCGGTGCCCTCCGAAACCGCGCTCTGAACGCAGGGGCCGCGGCTTATCGCCCGTCCCCGAACCGCGGAAGGTTCGGCTTCGACCTCTCCTTTCGCTTATGTGCTTAGGCACAGCCCAACCCGACCTTCTAGGAGCCGAGCCATGAATGACAAAGAATTGCGCCAAAACGTCATCGACGAGCTGGAGTTCGAACCCAGCATCGAGTCCGCCAACATCGGCGTGGCGGCGGACAGCGGGGTAGTGACGCTCAGCGGCCATGTCACCAGCTACCTGCAGAAAATCGATGCGGAGCGCGCCGTGTGGCGGGTCAAGGGCGTCAAGGCGATCGCGGAGGAACTGGAGATACGCCTGCCCTGGGATAAGAAAGTCAACGACGATGAGATCGCCAAACGTGCGATCGACATTCTGGCCTGGAGCACGCTGGTGCCCAGCGAGTCGATCAAAGTGGTGGTGCGCGATGGCTGGGTCAGCCTGAGCGGACAGGTCGACTGGAACTATCAGCGTGACGCGGCCGCGGACGAGATACGCAAGCTGACCGGCGTATTGGGGCTGGACAATAACATCACCCTGGCGCCGACCGCCCAGAAGATCGATATCCGCCAACGCGTGATGGATGCGCTGAAGCGGCACGCGGAGATCGAAGCGAGCCGCATCGACATAGAGGTCGGTGCCGGCGGCAGCGTCACGCTCTCGGGGCTGGTCGACGACTGGGAAGAGCGGCGCGCCATCAAGCGCGCGGTCTGGTCGGCGCCCGGGGTCCACTCGATCGAGGATAACCTCCGCATCGACTGACGTGCCGCGGTTTCGATTGTCGAGCAGCTCGAAAATACTGAGCAATCGTTATCCGGTGCAAGGTTGTCATGCTGGCGTCTTTCGACCGCTTGGCTGGCCGATCCGTGATCCAAGCCGGCGCAGCCGAATAGCTGGATCCCGAAGGTCGACACGATTACGGCAGCATAAGCGCGATTGCCGGGTTCGATGGAGACACGCCTCAACCTAGATGCGGCTTCGCGATGCGCGTCCGTTGGCGTCGACGCGGTGCGGCTATGGCGTTCTTGCTTCGCGCGCTGCGACGCGGGCCCCATCTTCCAACGCATCTCCAGGATAGATGATCACACGATCCCCGCTGCGCAAGCCGGAGACGATCCAGGCGTCCTCTCCATTGCGGCCGCCGACTTTCACCAGCCGCATCCGTGCGCGTCTCCCGTCGACGACGAACACCGCCATCGCGCGCGCATCGTCGCTGCCCGATTCTGTGCGCGGAAGTATCGCAGGAAACACCGCGCTCACCGGCACCCGCAGCGCATCTTTGCGGCTGAGGGCGACGATGCGCACGCCGACGCGGTAACCGTCGCCGAGCTCGCGCCATTGTTCCGGCGGGCTGGCGATGTCGATCAAGACGTTGACCCGCTGTTCTTCGACGCCGAGTGCGGAGATCTTAGTGAACGCAGCGGGTTCCACCCGACGCACCTTGCCCGCGAGCGGCGTCGCCCCGCCCCAGCGCTCAATGCGCACCGGCGTACCGGGCTTGGCCTGCAGCGCGTCGCCAGTGAGCACTTCGGCAACTATCTCCAACTCGGCGGTGTCGCCGATTTCCAACAGCGGCGCGCCCAGCGCGACCGTGCCTGCACTGGGCTGCAGCACGCGCAGCACTCGGCCGTCGACCGGCGCGCGCACCGTGAATGTGGCGTGGTCGTCGCTGCGCACCGCCGTGAGCGCGGCGCGTGCCTGCTCCAGTTCGTGCCCAGCGACGTGACGGTCCTGGATCGCGCTGTCGAGCTCCTTCTGCGCCGCACGCGCCGCGAGGCGATCGATGTCTAGCTGATTGGCGGAGATGAAACGGTCGGTGGCGAGCTTCTCGTCGCGCTTGAGCACATTACGCGTCTGCTCAAGTGCGACCTTGGCGCGCTCGATCCGGGTCTGCGCGCGCGCGACCATCGCGTCGGCGGTCTCCACCCGCACCGCGAGTTCCGCGCTGGTGCGCGCATCGAGCATCGGCGCCAGGGTCGGCGCCAGCGTAGCCAATACGGTATCGGGACTGACCGCGTCGCCTTCGCGCAGCGCGATCCGCGACAGCCGCCCGGCCAGCGGCGCGGAGACGAGGTAGCGGTCGTGCACGCGGGTCTTGCCGTCCTCGTCGATGGTGATTTCGAAGCGACCGACGCTGGCGGTGGCCAGTTCGACCGGCAGCGGCCGCGGCGCGAATGCCCAGACCAGCAGCGCGGTGGTCGCCGCAAGTGCGATGCCGCCGATGATCCACCACGTCTTGATCTTGCGCATGTCTTTCTCCATCACTCTCTGGTTTTCAAGGCCGCGACCATGTCGAGCCGGTCGATCCGCCGCCGCACCACCAGCGCGCTGGCGACGCCAGCGGCGAGCACCGCCAGTCCGGCCCACGCATAGGTGCGCGGCTGGATCGCGACCGGGAAAAAGAACTGGTCGCTGCGCAGCAGTTCGACGATCAGATGCACCAGGCCGTTGCCGAACCACATGCCCAGCGGCAGCGCGATCGCGATGCCGATCGCCATTTCGCCGAGCAGCAGTCCCGAGACTTCGGCACGACTGAAGCCGAGCACGCGCAGGCTGGCGAGCTCCCAGCTGCGTTCGGCCAGCGCGATCCGCGCGTTGTTGTAGACCACGCCGACCGCGATCACCGCCGCGAACAAGGTCAGGATCGTGCTCATGATGCGGATGTTGCGCGCGCTGATCTCCTGCATGTTGCGCCACAGCGTGGCCTTGCTGAAGGCCCCGACGATGCGCGGCACCGCCATCGCGGCCTTGAGGAAGCGCGCCTCGCCGCCGCGCTCCACCGCGGCCGAGAACTGGGTGCTGACGTCGTCTTCGCCCAGCAGCCCGTTCAGCGCGCGGCGCTCCATGTACGCGTTCAGGCCCATCATGTTGCGCACGGTGGCGACCAGCGGCACCGCCAGCGTGCGCGTGCGGCCTTCCAATACTTCGACCCGGACCAGATCGCCGACGCGCAGCCCGAGTTTTTCGGCGAGGCGGTCGGTCATCACCAGCCCGTCCGTGTGCGGCAGCACCAGGCGATTGTCGACATCCACGATGCGGCGCAATTGCGGATGCGCGGCGTAACCCTGGATCGCGCTGCGCTCGCTGCGGTGGCCGTGGACGAAGCGCACCGGAATGTCGCGCCCGGACTCGACCGCGATCGCGCCGGGCAGGCGCGCGACGGCGAGGCGCGCACTGTCGTTCACCGGCTCGGCCATCCACACGATCACGTCGCTGCGCATCTCGACGTTGAACGTGCTGTCGACCACGGCTTCGATCGCATCGCGGAAGAAATTCCCCATCACCACGATCGCCACGGCCGCCGCGACGCCGCCGATCGACAGCACGCTGCGCAGCGGCCGCCGCTCCATGTTGCGCAGGATCATGCGCAGTGTGGTCGGCAATCCGGTGAAGCCGAGGCGTTCGGCCAGCGTGCGCCGATAGCGCCCGGGCGACGGCGGCCGCATCGCTTCGGCTGGGGCCAAGCGCATGGTCGCGAACAGGGTGTTGAGCGTGCCCAGCACCGCCGTACCGAGGGTGATCCCGATGCTTACCAGCAGCAGCCATGGCGCGAGCCGATGTTCAAAACTGGGAAAGTTGAAGAATTCCGCATACAGGCCGATGTACAGGGTGCCGAGCCATTTGCCGAGTGCGACGCCCAGGATCAATCCGACCATCACGATGATGAACACGAGTTTCAGGTAATACCCGCCGATGCTTCGGTTCGGATAACCCAGCGCCTTCAAGGCCGCGATCTGCTCGCGCTGGGTCGCGACCAGCCGCGCCACCACCACATTGAGCAGGAACGCCGCCACTGCCAGGAAGATCGACGGCAGCACCGTGCCCAGCACGTGCTGTTCCTTGATCTCGTTCTGCAGCATCGCGTGCGAAGTCTGGTCCTCGCGACCGTGGGCTTCGCGGCCGCCGTAGGGCGAGATCAGCCGTTCAATGCCCGCGATCACCGCGACTTCAGACGCCCTCGGCGCCAGTTTGATCGCGACATGGTTGAACGCGCCCTCCATGTCGTACGCGGCTGCGAGCGTGTCGCGGTCGACCCAGAACACCCCGAACCCGCGCATGTCCGGCATGCCGCCGAAACCAGCGAAGATGTATTCGGGCGAGAGCGCGATGCCGACGATCCGCAGCGTGCGGCGCTTGCCGTCGATCAGCGCCGACAGCGTTGCGCCCGGTGCGATGCCGCGCGCTTGTGCGAAACCTTCGGACACCAGCGCATCGATGGTGCCGTCGCGGTGTGCGGTGGCTCCATCGAGCATCCGCCCGCTGCGCAGCGAAACCCGGTTCATCCGTGGCGGTCGGCTCGGATCGACGCCGATCAGATGGCCCATGATCGGGTCGAAGACGCCCGGAATCTCGATCCGCACCGAATGCTCGGCCGTGGTCTGCACGTCGGCGACGCCGGGCACTTCGCCCAGCGCCGCGGCCAGTGCGTTCGGCGCGCGCTTCACCGTGGCGAAGACATCGGCGAAGCGGTCGGCGGCGTAATAGCGGTCGCGCGCCAGCGCCAGCGAATCCACCGCGCTGAGCGTGGTGATGAAGCCGGCGACGCCGCTGGCCACCACCAGCGCGATGGTCAGCGCCTGGCTCCACATCAGGCGCAGGTCGCGCAGCAGTTTGCGGTCGAGGGCGCGCATGTTCATGAACGCATCACCACGAAAGCTCGGACGGTCGCAATTTGTGCGCATTGGAGTCGATGCGCTGGATGCGGCCGTCGCCGAGATGGATCACGCGATCGGCCATGCCGGCGATAGCGGCGTTGTGGGTGATCACCACCGCGGTGGTACCGAGTTCGCGATTGATTTTCTCGATGACTTCCAGCACCAGTTTGCCGGTCTGGTAGTCGAGCGCACCGGTGGGTTCGTCGCAGAGCAGCACCGCCGGCCGTTTCACGATGGCGCGCGCGATCGCGACCCGCTGCTGCTCGCCGCCGGAGAGCTGCGCCGGGAAATGATCGCGGCGCGGCGTGAGGCCGACCAGGTCGATGGCGTCGTCCACCGGCATCGGATCCTCAGCGATGTCGGACACCAGCTGCACGTTTTCGCGCACGGTCAGACTCGGGATGAGATTGTAGAACTGGAACACGAAGCCGACGTGCTCGCGCCGGAAGCGGGTGAGTTCGGTTTCGCCGGCGCCGTCGAGGCGATGCTCGCAGTACGCCACTTCGCCGGAGGTCGGCACATCCAGTCCACCGAGGATATTCAGCAGCGTCGACTTGCCGCTGCCCGACGGGCCGAGCAATACGATGAATTCGCCGCCGAGGATGTCCAGATCGACCTCGCGCAGCGCCGGCACTTCGACCTCGCCCATCCGATAAACCTTGCGCAATCCACGCGCCCGGAACACGACAGCGCGTGATTCCCCGGCGGGTTGAGGACCGGAGCTCGCCGGTGTTGCGGTTGATTCCGGGGCCATCGGTTCGATCCCATTCTCAGCCCAGGCGATGAGGCGCCGAAACCAATGCAGCCGAGGCTAGCGTTCGGCTGCTTCACGATGCGCCGCGGGCTGCGGATCGCGCGTCGCCAAATGCATCAGCCACAACAGCAAAAGCAGTCCGACCGGTAGCCACGGGCTGAACATCGCGCAAGGATAGATGTAGTGAAATGGCATGGTAGTCCTATCGGTTATTCGAACCCGCCGCACGACGTCGCCAAGCAATCTTCAGGAGTCGACCAGGACCGCGTCGCGGTTGCGCAGATGAAGTCGCGCATGGGCAAGGCCACTCCCTCTAAGTCGTCGTACCGTGCTCAAGGCTCGGCGATATCCAACGCCACGCGGCCGTCCACCCTTCCGGCCTTGAGGTCCGCGAACACCTCGTTGATCTGTTCCAGTTTCCGATGCATCAGCGTTGCGCGCACTTTCCCTTTCACCGCGAACTCCATCGCTTCGGCCATGTCATTGCGCGTTCCGACTATGGATCCGCGCAGGGTGATGCGCTTCAGCACCACCTCGAAAATGGGCGTGGCGAACTCCCCAGGCGGCAGGCCGACCAGGCTGACCGTTCCTTTGCGCCTGACCATGTGCAGCGCCTGCGAGAATGCGGACGTGGACACCGCGGTAACCAGCACGCCGTGCGCACCGCCGCCGGTCAGGGCGATAACCTGCTCGACCGCCTGCGGATCATTTGCATTGACGGCGGCATCGGCTCCGACGTGGACGGCCAGCAGCAGTTTGTCCGCAGATACATCCAGCGCCACCACGTACAGACCCATGGCTTTGGCGTACTGGATGGCGATGTGGCCCAGTCCGCCGACGCCGGAAACGACGATCCATTGGCCCGGCCTGGCCTCGGTTTTGCGGATCCCTTTGTAGGTGGTCACTCCAGCGCACAGGATCGGCGCCAGCGCGGCGAAATCGCAGTCGCGCGGCAGCCGCGCGACGTAGCTTTCGTGCCCGATGGCGTACTCGGCGAAGGTGCCGTTCACGCTGTAACCGCTGTCGTGCTGACGCTCGCACAGCGTCTCCCAGCCGCTCAGGCAGTGCTCGCAACGCCCGCAGCTGTCGTGGAGCCAGGCAATGCCCACGCACTCGCCGACTTCCAGCGAGGAAACCCCCTCGCCCAGTGCGGCCACGACACCCGCGCCTTCGTGGCCGGGAACGAACGGCAGGCCCGGCTTGACCGGCCAGTCTCCGTCTGCGGCATGCAGGTCGGTGTGGCAGACACCGCTGGCCATGATCTTCACCAGAACTTCGTGCGGTCCCGGCGCTGGGATGGGCAGCTGCCGCACTACGAGAGGCTTGCCGAATTCAGACGCGACGGCGGCGCGCATGGTGCCTGTTACGGCCATTTCCCGCTCCAATCTTATTGACCCACAGCGTGCGCCCCGACGTTTCGAAGCATATTGATGCAGGTCAATCGATCAGCGAGATGCTGGCGCCAGCCCGTAAGATTGTTTCATTCAAGGCCGGCCAGTGGATTGGCCTATAGTAGGCGCGCGGACCTCCACTCCATGCCGATGCAGCAGACGCTCAAATGCAGGCAATCACTTCCGACAGCGTATCCGCGGAACCGCGAATACTCATCGTGGATGACGATGCGGAAATCGTCGCGCTGATATCGCGTTATCTGGGCGGGCACGGCTTCCGGGTTTCGGCAGCGGGCAATGGCGCCGAGCTGCGCCGTCGAATCGAAGGCGCCGGCGCCGATCTGATCCTGCTTGACCTGGGCTTGCCCGACGAGGACGGCCTTGGCCTGCTGCGCTACCTGCAGGGCGCCTGGAACGGGCCGGTGATCGTGGTGAGCGGGCGCGGCGAACCGGTGGAGCGCGTGGTGGGCCTGGAGCTCGGCGCCGACGATTTCGTTTCCAAGCCTTTCGACCTGCGCGAGCTCCTGGCGCGGATCAGGTCGGTGCTGCGCAGGGCATCCAAATCGACCGTAGCCACGGCGGTGCAGAATCAGACTCTGCAGTTCGCAGGCTTCAAGCTGGACAGGGCGAGCAGGCGACTCACCGATGCGCAAGGACAGGAAGTGGCGCTGACTACCGGCGACTACCAGCTGTTGACCGCCCTGCTGGAAAAACCGCGGCAGGTGCTGACCCGCGATGCGCTGATGGATTGCCTGTACAAGCGCCAGGCTGGCCCGTTCGATCGGGCGGTGGATATGGGCATCGGCCGGCTGCGCAGGAAGATCGAACCCGACCCCGCGGTTCCAGCACTGATCAAGTCGGTGCGCGGCGTGGGTTATCTGTTCGCCGCGGATGTGGTTCACGGCTGAGACCCGGGATGTTTCCAGAACTCTTCGAAGCGGTCCCCGACGCACTCGTCCTGGTGGATGGCCGTGGACTCATTGTCCAGGCCAACCGCCAGGCGCTGGACCTGTTCGGATACGCGCAGGAGGCGCTGCTGGGCCAGTCCATCGAAATGCTGGTTCCTGAAGGCGCCAGGGTGCGTCACCGCGCGCATCGTGCGGGCTACGTCGCACATCCGCACATGCGCGCCATGGGCGTCACCGGGCAGACGCTCATGGGCCTGCGTCATGATCGCAGTCAGTTTCCGGTGGAAATCGCGCTCAGCCCTATCGATAACCAGGGAAGGGTGCAGTATCTGGCCTCGATTCGCGACATCTCCAAAAGCCAGCGCGCACGCCAGACGCTGGTGCGCGCACGCTACGACGCGCTGGCCGCGCGTTTCGGACAGCTTGCGCTTGAGTCCAAAGAGGAAGAAGACGTGCTGGGCAACGTGCCGCTGCTGCTGGCCGAAAGCCTGGGCATAGAGTCGGTGCTGATTGCCTTCGTTGCAGCCGACAAGGCACGTTTCGACATCCGCGCTTCCACTGGCTTCGATGATCACGGGCAGGCCGATGCTGGCCCGCGGATCGACAGGCAGGCAATGCCCATAGCGCTGCACAAGGGCCAAACCCATATCGTGGATGATTTTTCCGCGGGAGGTTCGCGGGAGCAGGCTTTCCCCCTCGCGCAGTCCCTCCTGGGCAGCGCGGCCCTGGTTCCGCTGCTAGACGTCAGCCGCCCGATGGGGGCCTTGCTCGCCTACGCGCGGCAGCCGCGCAAGTTCGACCACGATGCGCTGCATCTGCTCCAGTCGTTCGCCAATCTGATCGCGGCGTTGGTGCAACGGCAGCGCACTCACGACCAGCTCGTTCACGTGCAGCGGCTGGATGCGCTGGGGCAGTTGACCGGAGGCATCGCGCACGATTTCAACAACCTGCTCACCATCATGTCCGGCAATCTTCAGCTCCTGGAATCGGAGTACGGCGGCACGCCAGAAGCGAGCGAACTGATCGACAGCGCGCTGCGCTCGGTCAATCGCGGGGCCGAGCTGACCGCGAAGCTGCTGTCGTTCGCGCGCAAACAGAGGCTGGTGCCGCGCGCGGTGGATCTCAAAATCCTGCTGCAGGATCTCAACCAGATGCTCAGGCGAACCCTGGGCGACGCGGTACGTCTGCATATCTCGTGCCCGGACGACCTGCCCTTCGCGCACGCCGACCCGGCGCAACTGGACGCGGCGCTGGTGAACCTGGCGCTGAATGCGCGGGATTCGATGCCGCGCGGGGGAGAAATCACTATCGAAGTCAGCCGGACCAACGACGACGCGCGCGCGCGCGTCGATCCACCGGATGGCGATTACCTATTCATCACCGTCGCCGATACGGGGCGCGGCATGAGCCAGGCCACGCTCGACCGGGCCATGGACCCTTTCTTCACGACCAAGGAAGCCGGACGCGGCAGCGGGCTGGGATTGAGCATGGTGCACGGCTTCGCAAAGCAGAGCGGCGGCGACCTGTGGATCGACAGCGCACTGGGATATGGGACGCGCGTACATCTCTGCCTTCCAGTAGACGCAGGCAGCGATGCGTCGAAAAAGTCCGCGCCGGCAGCGGGTCCACGCGGCGCCGGCCAATCCATCCTGGTAGTGGAAGACGAAGACGCGGTGCGCCGCATCGCCGTGGCCTTCCTGGGCAAGGCGGGCTATCGGGTCACGGAAGCGACGAGCGTCGAGGCCGCGCTGCGCGAACTCGATGCCGACGACAGCATCGCCCTGCTCTTTACCGACGTACTGCTGGGCGAAGGCGGCAACGGCAAGGAGCTGGCAGCGGCCGCGCTGCGGATCAGGCCGGATCTGCCGGTCCTGTTCACTTCCGGGTTCGAACAGCCGCTGTCCACGCCATCGAATGCGGAATCGCTTCCCTTCGAGTTACTGCGCAAACCCTACCGCCGTGAACAATTGCTCGATGCGATACGGCGTTCGCTGCTGGACGCCGGCGAACGCCGGAACTAGGGCCTGTTAGCGCTATCGGGATAGGCCCTAGTCGCAGTCGGCCGTCTGCAGCAGCTCGTTCATCGAAACAGGGTCGCGCAGTACGATCTCCTTGCCCCTCACCTGGATCAGGCCGCTACTCTGCAGCCTTGTCAGCGCACGGGTCACCGTCTCCAGTTTCAGCGCCAAGAAACTGCCCAGATCCGCACGCGTCATCCGCAGCGTCATGCGTCGAGGGCTGAATCCCAGCGCGCCCAGGCGCGTGGCCAGGTCGAGCAGGAACGACGCTACCCGCTGGTCCGCGGACAGCGTTGCCAGGGTCAACATCCAGCCCCAGTCGCGCCGGATCTCGGCGGCCAGGAAGGAAGTGATGCATCGTTCGAACTCCGGCACGGAGCCGCACAAGTCGGCATACGGCAGCTCCCAAACTTCGCCGACGTCCAAGGCGATGGCATCGCAGGCGTAGTTGCCGATATCAAGCGAGTCCAGACCCAGCATGTCGCCGCGCATCCTGAAGCCGGTGATCTTTTCCCTGCCATCCGTGCTGGTCAGGCACGTCTTGAAGAAACCCGCATGCACCAGGAACAGGGACCGACGCGGCTGGCCGGCGCGGAAGACGTGTTCTTTTGCCTTCAGCGTGCGGCGGCGCAGGGGCACTCCCTGCAGTAGCGCCTCGATGTCGCGCATGGGCCGCTGCTCGTCCGCGCAGGTATACGCCGCGGTGCACTGCTGGTCGGCCGCTTCTTGGGGGAACTGGCGTGTCAGCAGCATGGCTGGAACCTCGACTGGATGCAGCCGAAGCCTAGCGCGCGGCGCCCGCCGCAGGACCACAGCCGCGTAACCGCGTGTAACGGTCTGTAACGCCTCGCGATTGATTTTGATCAACAGGCGACATTGCGATACAGCGCACATTGGACCGGTCATGGTTCCGGACCCTTCAGCCTTGTCTTGTCTCACCAGATTCACCACGGATATAGCGGTAGATACGTGGGATGCCCACTTCCGCTGGCGCGTGGGCGACGAACTTCGCGACCGCACCATCGATGCGACCTGGCGGCGTGTCGCCTCTGCGGTCTGCGGAGTCGAGCATCGGGATACGGGCGAATGGCAGGAGCGATTCGTGGAAGCTTTCCAGGAATGGCGGATCGTGCCCGATGCCCGGCTGCTCAGATGGGCCGGAACCGGCTGCAACGACTTCGAGTTCGACCACCCCGCCGCCACGCTCAACCTGGGCATCTTCATCGCGTATCCGCGGGTTTCGGCCGCGTATTTCGACTATCGGGCCTTCCGCGCGGCGGCGGCGCTAGCCGTCCGGCTCCTCGACAACGCTTGGCTGACGTACGGCAATGCTTCGTCTTTGCCGAATGTCCGCATCGGAATGATGGGGTTCGCCGAAGCGGTGGCCGCGCTGGGCCGGTCTTATTTCAGCGAGCAGGCTTGTGAATTCGCGTCGGCGCTTGGCCAGACGCTTGCCGCCGCGTGCAAGGCGGCTTCGTCGCAGCTGGCGCAGGAGCGGGGACCGTATGGTGCTGTCTCCGGAACGGGCGTGCCCGAGCATTATTCGCACTCGCAGCCGTACAGCATCCGGCGCCACCCCCGGATGACCGGAATCCAGGCGCAACCACTGCTCGCTCTGCTCGCCAATCAAGCCAGCGACGCGCTCGATCCGTTTCCCGGATCGGCCCCGCCTTCGAATCCCGGCCGGGAAGCTCGGACTGCGCTCGATACGTTGGATCCCAAACCGCTGCTGCTGCAGCAGATCAGGCTGCGCGGCCGCATGCAGCCCTGGATGGACGCGCCTATCGACTATCCGCTGGTGTACGGCGACGACCGCCTCGACCCGGCCGCCGAAACGGCCTGCCGGCTGCTGGCCAATCAGTACCGCCTGCCCGAACCCAGATTCCGCAGAGCCGGCAGGGCGGGCTGACGGCAATGCCTGCGTCACGGCGTGCGTCTGGCGGCAGGTCTTGCGTCGGATTGCGAAATGGCCGTCAAACAGCTTGCGCATCCGATCGGGGGATACGAGCTTCGTCCCGCGCGTGGATTCCGCGCCTGCCCGCGGCGTGTCGCTCAGACCCGGGGGCGCTCCCTGCACGCATTACGCGGTTTGGCGAAAAGCCCGATCCGCCTGTCCTGAAGGTCCTCGCCGCCAAGTGCGCGCGCTTGGCGATAAGCCCTTACGAACCGTTCCCAAGAGAACACGCCCACCCGTCAATGCGAATAGAACACAGGGATATTGGCCTCGAAAAGCAGCTCTCGGGTCACTCCACCGAAGGCCCACTCGCGAATGCGCGAATGCCCGTAGCCGCCGACAACCAGCATGTGGGCATGCGTTTCCTTGACGTGGTCCAGCAGCACCGAGGCGATCCGGTTGTCGTGCGACTGACGCACCTGCACATTGACCTTGACGCCGTGGCGCGACAGATGCGCGGCGATATCGGCGCCGGGCTGCTCGCCATGCCCGCGCTCGCCGCCAACCGGATCCACCACCAGCAGTTCCACCGACTCGGCGGCCGCCAGCAAGGGAAGCGCATCGTGGAAAGCGCGGGCGCATTCCCGGGTCGGTCGCCAGGCCGCCACGATCTTGCGCGCGGGCATGGGCGCTTTGCAGCGCGGCGGTACGACCAGCACCGGACGTCCGGAATCGATCAGCAGGCTGCCGAAGTAGGTGCGGGAGAGATCGCCCTCCGCACTGTCTCCCATCGCCCCGGAAATCACCGCCAGGTCGGCGTAGTGGGCGTAATGCGTGACCAGCTGATGGGGCGCGCTCAATAGAGACTCGACCAAGCGTACCTCCGTTGAAACGGTCTCCTTCTCCAGTCTTGTCCTTAGCGCAACAACATTCGCCTGCCCCTTTTCCCGCAGCTCCTGGTAGACATCGTTCAGCGAAATATCCGGCATCAGACCCCATGGACCGGTCACCGGCAAGGGCAGGTTGACTATTTCCATGACGGTAAGGTGCGCTCCATGCGCGGATGCCAGGTCGAGCGCGATGTTCAGTGCATAGCTGTCGCCCGAGGTTCCGGTGATGGGGATGACGATATCTTTGAACATGAGGCTGCTCCGTGGGCCACGCAGTGCTGCGCAGGATCACTACACGGCATAGGTCGACGGGAGCGTTTGACCTGAATCAACTTCCGCTCGATTGCAAAGCTTTGCGCGCGCACGGCAGCCTCCAGCTGATCCAGATCAAACCCGGCCTGGTCTGAACTCCCTAGATTGGACAGCCTCGCCGTCATGGCGATGCGCACGATCAATTGAGGCATCGCCCGTCCAATGTCCGAAACCGCAAAAGAGTTTCCGTAAGCCACGATTTCATGAACCACGATTCCAATGGAGCGGATTTTCCGCACCGGACTGACTCGGCGCTGCCCTGGAGCTTCTTCCACCTTGGCCCTGGTGCCAGAGGCTGCCGCCATTTTTCCGTTCCCCGATGCCTTGTAGGCAGGTACCTATGGATCACGTGACCAAAACCCGGCGCGGCACGCTGCGCGGCTCCGTTACCGATGGCGTAGCTGCGTTCAAAGGCATTTCCTATGCCGCTCCACCGTTTGGCGGCAATCGATTCCGGCCGCCGCAACCCGTCGAAGCGTGGAGCGGCGTGCGGGACGCGCTCGCCTTCGGCCCCAAGCCTCCGCAGCTGCCGTATCCGGCGCCATGGGACATGCTTGTCGGTGAGCATCCCCTCATCGGCGAAGACTGCTTAAACCTCAATCTTTGGTGCCCCGAACCGAGTTCGGGTGGACACCCGGTGATGGTCTGGATCCCCGGTGGCGCTTTCGAACATGGCACCGCGGCGGTGGACGCCTACGAGGGAAGCCGTTTCGCCCGCGACGGCGTGGTCTGCGTGACCGTGAACTACCGGGTCGGGATCGATGGTTTTCTCTACCTCGGGGAAGGCGATGCAAATCCAGGCCTGCTCGATCAGATCGCCGCACTTCGATGGGTGCAGGACAACATCGGGGTTTTCGGTGGCGATCGGGACAACGTCACCGTCTTTGGCGAGTCGGCCGGGGCGATGAGCATTGCGATGTTGCTCGCCATGCCTCAGGCCAAGGGACTTTTCCGCCGAGCGGTCCTCCAGAGTGGGGGAGCAAACATGGTGATCTCGGTCGAAACCGCCCGGCGGGTCGGCCAACGGCTCGCCGGGCAGCTGGGCGTTGCCGCAACCCGCGACGCAATCGCTGCGGTTCCCCTCGACCAACTCTTCAAGGCGCAGACAGCGTTGACGGCCGATCTCATCGCGCATCCCGACGCGGAGCGTTGGGGCCCGGAAGTGGCGCTGAGCCTCACGCCCTGGCAGCCGGTCGTCGACGGAGGCGCGATTCCCGCATGCCCTCTGGACCTGATCAAAGCGGGCGCCAGCATGGATATCGAGCTCATGGCCGGATCGAATACCGAAGAGTGGAACTTTTTTCTGATCCCCCTGGGAAATAGCGCGCAAATGACGGAGGAGCCTGTGGCCAAGGTCGCGGCGGCCTACGGGCTGCCGCTCGACGCGAGCTTGGCCGCCTATCGCGCAGCGGACCCCAACGCCGACGCCAGCAAGCTGCTCGCCGCCATCAAGGGCGATTGGTACTTCCGCATTCCCGCGCTTCAGGTGGCGGAAGCCCATGCGCAGAAAACATCGGCCACCTACATGTACGAATTCGCCTGGCGCTCCCCGCAGTTCGACCGACAGCTGGGCGCCTGCCACGGCTTGGAGATTGCTTTCGTCTTCGACACGCTAGGCAAGGGAACCGGGCCGATGAGCGGAAAAAACCCACCCCAATTGCTCGCCAACGCCATGCACGCCGCTTGGACCGCATTCGCCAGCAGCGGCGATCCAGGCTGGCCGAAGTACGCTCTCGACCGGAGAGCGACCATGCGATTCGACGACGCGCCCCATGTTGTCGAAGATCCTCGATCATCGATACGGACGCTCTGGGGCGGCACGAACAAGCGCGGATCCGCCGTCAGCGAGGCATGAAATGCTAAGCAGGCAATTGCTCGTCTGCGGCATCTTGTCTTCGCTGCTTTATATCGCGACGGTCGTGCTCGCACCCATGCTGTGGGACGACTACAGCTCCACCGCTCAGACCGTCAGCGAGTTGATTGCGATCAATGCCCCGACGAGACCCTTCGTCGTCCCGCTCTTCGTCGCGTATGCGCTGCTTGTCTACGCATTCGGCGTTGGCGTCTGGCGATCGGCCGGTCGACGGCGCGCCCTTCGATTGACCGCGATCGGGCTGATCGGCAAAGAGGTGCTAGGCCTGGTGGTGACGCTGTGCTTCCCGATACATCTCCGGGGCGTACAGCCCACTCTCACCGACTCCCTGCACGCCGCGCTCACCTTGGCCGGCGTTCTGTGCATGCTGCTTGCTTTGGGCTTCGGGGCAACCGCTTTCGGTAAACGATTCCGCTTCTACTCGATCGCGACTTTCGTAACTCTCATCGTGTTCGGCGTCCTGGCGGGTCTGGACAGTCCACGGCTTGCATCCGATTCGCCTACCCCATGGATGGGGGTCTGGGAGCGTGCGAGCATCTTCGGCTACATGCTCTGGGTCGTGATTCTGGCCTTTTCGTTGCTGCGGTCCGAGGTTGCCGGCCCTCGAAAAGATCCTGCGCGCGGCGAGGTTTAGGCTGATTCGATCCCGATTGCGCAGAGAGACTTCATGCGGCCGCCACTACCCTGTTCCATGGCCTCGGTCGGGCAAGCATCTCCCAACTGCAAGGCTCCAACCCAACCGAATACGGAAAGTCGGGCGAATTTTGCGCGGTTCGAGCCCTAGGAACAGGAAACTGCGTGGTGGGCCCACCAGGATTCGAACCTGGAACCAAAGGATTATGAGTCCTCTGCTCTAACCGTTGAGCTATGGGCCCGCGCGGTGGAATTGTAACCGGCCGGCCGCGGCGGACGTTGCGGGGGGTAACGCGCGGCTACGGTTGGGGCGGCGCGGCGGCGCGGCGCAGTTCGCGGGCGCGGGCGAGGATCGGCGGGGGGTTCAGTTCTTCGGGGATGCACAGGATGCGCGCGCGGCGCAGCCACTGCCCGGGGCCGGGCGCGGAGGTCAGCGCCACCAGCGGAATCGCCAGCACCAGGCCGGCGATCACCGGCGACATCCACGCGGCCAGCGCCGGCGACACCGCGTACGCCATGCCGCCGGCGAGCAGTCCGGCCAGACCCATGCCGCCGTAGCTGCGCAGCAGCGCCGACCACGGCAGGCTGCCGTCGTCGCGGCGCTGGGTTTCCCATCCCGAATCCTTGCCGGCCAGCACTTCGGCCACGCCGCGCGACTGCACGTACATCACCACCGGCGCCATCAGCGCGGCCAGCACGGTTTCCAGCAGCATGCCGACGAACACGCGCACCGCGCCGCCACAGCCGCGCCGCAGTTCGCGGTCGAACAGCAGCGCGATATAGCCCAGCAGCTTCGGCGCCAGCAGGATACTCATGGTGAACACGAACACCCACAGGAAACGCTGCGGATCCTGCGCGCGCCAGAACGCGGTCGGCGAAAATCCCGGCAGATCGAGTTGGCCCCAAGACAATCCGGCGTGATGCAGCGGAATGGCCAGGCCGATCAGCATCAGCATGGCCCACATGGGTGCGGTGAAATATTGGCCGATGCCGATCAGCAGATGCCAGCGGCTGACCCAGTGCAGGCCCTTGGCCGGCAGCACCGCGCCGTGCTGCAGATTGCCCTGGCACCAGCGCCGGTCGCGCACCAGCATGTCGCTGAGCGACGGCGGGCCTTCTTCGTAGCTGCCGGGCAAGCCCGGCACCATGTGCAGCGCCCAGCCGCCGCGGCGCAGCAGCGCGGCTTCGACGAAATCGTGGCTGAGCACGGTGCCGCCGAACGGTTTATAGCCGCGCAGTTCCGGCAGGCCCGCATGCGCGGCGAAGGCGTCGGTGCGGATGATCGCGTTGTGCCCCCAGTAGTTGCTTTCCGCGCCGTGCCACCAGGCGATGCCGTGCGCCACCACCGGGCCGTATACGCGCCCGGAAAACTGCTGCATGCGTGCGAACAGCGTATTGCCGTTGACCACCACCGGCAGGGTCTGGATCAGCGCCACGTCGGCGTTGCGCTCCATCGCCCCGGCCAGGCGCACGATGGTGTCGCCGGTCATCAGGCTGTCGGCGTCCAGGATCAGCATCTGCGGATACGCGCGGCCGAAACGGCGCACCCATTCGGCGACGTTGCCGGCCTTGCGTTCGGCGTTGTCGTCGCGGCGTCGGTAATAGACCGACTGCGGCGCTCCGAGGCGTTGGCGCAACGCGTGGAAGGCGGCTTCTTCGGCGCTGCGCACGTCCGGCAGGGTGCTGTCGCTGAGCACGAAGAAATCGAAATGCGCCAGCCGCCCGGTGGCCGCCAGCGATTCGTGGATCGCCTGCAGCCCGGCCATCAAACGTTCCGGGTCTTCGTTGTAGGTCGGCATCAGCAGCGCGGTGCGCGTGGACAGCTCAGGCAGCGGGCCGTGCGGCGACAGGCCCAGACGCGCGCGCCGCCGCGATAGCACCAGGAAGAAGCCGGCGACGGCGCTGACGAAGGACTGCGCGATCCACGCGAACAGCGCGACGAACAGCAGCAGCAGCAGGCCTTCCAGCAGATCGGTGCCGGCGCCGCGCAGCAGCCACCAGATCTGATAGGCCGCGGTCAAGGTCAGCGCAGCCGCGCCGCCGATCACGCAGATCCGCCGCCAGCGCATGCCGCGCGGCGTGGACGGCAGATCGCCGCGCGGCGTGGCGCCTTCGCGCAGCGACTGGATCGGCATGGGCAGCGGACTTTCGTCGGGCAGCAGCGGCGCAGGCGCGGAATGGCGCGAAGAATCGATTTTCAACCCGCTCATCCGTTCCATCGGTACAACCAGGTTTCCGAGAGCGGGCCGTCGCCGTCCTTCAGCCGCGCGCGAAGTTCGATCTCCGTATGTCCGCGCGGATCCAGTTCGAAGCTCATGCGCCAGTGGCCGTTTTCCGGATTGCGGTAGGCCACCGCATTGCGCAGCTCGCCTTTCGAAGCCAATGCATCGACCTGCGGTTTCGCATCCGCGTTCAATTGCGCCAATCGACCGCCGGCGAGTTCGATCACCATCAGACGTACGCCGGCCTGCGCGGCCTTGCCAATGCGCGTGCTGGCCACCCGCGCCAGTTCACGCTGCCAGGCGTGGTCCTGGCACCAGTGCAGGCGGTAGCGATAGCGATGCTCGCGCCCGGCGGCGAGCGCCTGCTGCGGCCGCCAGAAGGCGACGATATTGTCGTGGTATTCGTCCGCGGTCGGTATTTCGACCAGAGTCACGGCGCCCGCGCCCCACTCGCCCTGCGGTTCCACCCACAGGCTGGGGCGTTTTTCGTAGTCGGCTTCCACATCGAGATAATCGGAATAAGCGCGCTTGCGCTGCATCAGGCCGAAGCCGCGCGGGTTGGCGTCCTGGAACGCGCTCATCCGCACCGCCTGGGGATTCTGCAGCGGCCGCCAGACCTGTTCGCCGCGTCCGTTAAAGATCGCCAGCCCGTCCGAATCGTGCACCGCCGGGCGGTAGTCGTCCACGCCCAGGCGGTCGCTGGCGTCGAAGTCGAACATGCTGGTCAGCGGCGCGATGCCCACGCGCGCCAACTCGATGCGCGGGTACAGGCGCAGATCCACATCGAACACGGTTTCCACGCCGGGCTTGATGCGGAACCGCAGCGCCGCGGCTGCGCTGGGGCTGTCCAGCAGCGCATGCACCACCACCGCATCCGCGCCGGGCAGCGGCTGCTCCAGCCAGAACGCCTTGAACACCGGAAATTCCTCGGGCTGCGGATCGCCGGTGTTCAGCGCCAGGCCGCGTGCGGACAAACCATAAGCCTGACCCTTGGCCACGGCGCGAAAATAGCTGGCGCCCAGGAACACCGCGATCTCGTCGAAATGATCGACGCGGTTGATCGGCGCATGCAGACGGAAGCCGGCGAAGCCCAGGTCGCGCGCGCTCGGCGCGGGCGCCTTGCCGTACATGAACATATCCGGCGCGTACACGTAAGGCGCCGCCTTGCCGGCGTGCACGGTGTACAGGTCCACGCGATCCTTGAACAGGAAACCGCGATGGAAGAACTGCGCCTGGAACGGCAGCCCGCGTTCGCGCCACAGCGCGCGCTCGGCGCGAAAGCGATAGTCGCGGTACTGGTCGTAGCCGATTTTCTCCAGCGCCGCCGGCAGGCGCCGGTCGGGCGCACGATACGCGCCGCCGGCCAGCGCGCGCGCCATGCCGGCCACGCTGTCGTCGTCGAAAGCGACCGCCGTTTCGGCGGCATTCGCGAATGCAGGCAGTCCTCCGCCCAGCAGGCTTGCGAGCGGCCACGACAATCCGGCCAGGATTACTTCTCTACGATGCATGCGTATTGGATGGCCACTGCGCTGGGACGGCGCATAGCCTGCCATGAATCCGCAACACGCAACCAACCGCGAATCGAAACTGCGGCATGCGCTGCGATAGCGTTATGTGTCCGTGAAGAATTCGGTTTTATAATCGTCGACCAATGTGGGTCGCACCGCTCGCAGCGAGCGGTCGCGCCGTCGCTCAGCCCGCCTGCACAGTACGCAGCAGCGAAATCGCTGCGGTCAACACCAGCAACGCACCCATCGATTGCCCGATCCGCTTCAGCAGCAGCGGACGCTGCGCGAGCGTGCTGCGACAGCCCGCGCCGCCCAAGGCCAGCGCGCCGTACACCGCGACCTGGGTGAGCGAAATGATCCCGCCCAGCACCAGCGCCTGCTTCCACAGCGGGCCGAAGCGCGGCTGCGCGAACTGCGGCAGCACCGCGACCATGAAAAGATAGGCCTTCGGGTTAAGCAGACTGGTGGTCACGCCGCGCCGGAACGCCTGCCGCGCGCCGCCCGCACCGCGCGCCTCATCGGGCATCGCCGCGCCGGTACGGAACAGCTGCACGCCGATCCAGGCCACATACGCCATGCCGATCCACATCAACGCGGCGAACGCGGGCTGGGATGCGCTCAGCAGCGCTGCCAATCCGGTCAGGCCCGCCAACAGATGCAGGCAGCAGCCGCAGACGATGCCCGCCACCGCGCTGAAGCCGCCGCGCCGGCCGCCGCCGATGGCGCTGGCGAATACGTACGCCATGTCCATGCCCGGCACCAGGATCACCGCCAGCACGATGGCGAAGAAGGCGAGCAATGTACCTGCGTCCTGCATCGTCAACTTGCCCGCTTGTGCTTGGTCAATGCGGCGTCGCAGTGGCCGGACTGAGGAACGAGACGAGCCGACGCTGGGAATTTTTCCCGCAGCCAGTGCGCCCGGCGCGAACGCGGAGTCAATTGGCCAGCGCAGTTCGGGCACACGCTCTGCAGCCCGCGCTGCGCGCATGCGGCGCAGAACGCGCATTCCAGCGAACAGATCCAGACGGTGTCCCGGTCCGCTAGCAGATGGATACCGCAGCATTCGCAGTCGGGTCCGAGTTCGAGCATGTCCTTCCTCCTGTTGCTGAGCGCGGCGCCGGCTCAGCGCAGGCGCGAGCGCGCACTCGGCGCAAGCTTCAGCACCTGCGGGTCGCGCATGAGTTTTCTACGCAGCTGCCGCGACAGTGCGCGCCAGCGCGGCGAAGCGGCGAGCGCCTGTCGGTAGCGCTGGCAGGCGGCCACATCGTCGAAACGCGCGAACCAGAGGAAGACGTGCTCGCCTTCGCGTACCGGCAGGCGCGGAAAATCATTCGCGGCTTCCTCGGTGACCCACGCGGCGACCGGCGCCGCGCCGGTTTCGCCGAATACGGGCGTCAGCCGGGTGGCGAAGAAATCGACGAAAGCCGCCTCCACCGGCGCATCGAAATAGTAGAGCGTAGCCACCACCAGGCCGGATGGGCGCCTGAATTCCGCGGGCGCCGCGGCGCGATTCGACCAGCCCGTCAACGCATCCGCCGGGCGCAACAGCAGCACGTTGTCCGAGTCGATCATGGTCGCATTGGCGGCATCGCGATGCGCTTGCCACACCGGGCCGGTGTAGAAACGCCGCAAGGCCTCGGCGCGCGCGGGCAGGCTGTCGAAGCCGCGCAGCCAGACGAAACGGTCCGCATCGTCGAGGTCGCGGAACTGGCCCAGCACCTGGATGCCGGCCGCCTCCTGGCCTTCGATGAGCTCGTGCTCGAACAGTTCGATCAGCGCCTCGCGCTGGCCTGGATGCAGCGTGTACTGGCGCAGTTCGACCACGGCGCAGCATCCGGCCGCAGCCGCGGTCGTGCGTCCGCTGTCCTTCGCCAAGGAAGGACCGGCTGCGGCAGCGGACGCCGACGGCGCGGCGAGCGCAGCCAACTCCAAAGAATCGATCCTCCGAATGGACATACCTGCGTGCTCCACGCCGACCCGTTGCCGGCGCAGCACAGGCTACGTCTCAAATAGGGCGATTCCAGCCCTAATTGATCGTTAGAATTTGGCCATGGAGCGACCCACCACCCGCGTGCTCGCCGTGCTGGAACTGCTGCAGGCCCACGGCCGCATCAGCGGATCGGCCCTGGCCGCGCGCATCGGTGTGGACGGGCGCACGCTGCGGCGCTACATCGCGATGCTGGAGGAGCTGGGCATTCCCATCACCAGCGAACGCGGCCGACACGGCGGCTACTTGCTGGTCGCGGGCTTCAAGCTGCCGCCGATGATGTTCACCGACGACGAAGCGCTGGCGCTGTCGGTCGGCCTGCTGGCCGCGCGCGGACTCGGCCTGGCCGATGCGCCGCTCGCGGTCGCCAGCGCGCAGGCCAAGCTGGAGCGGGTGATGCCGGCCAACCTCAAGCTCCGCGTGCGCGCCGTGGACGAAACCGTGGCGCTGGATCTGTCGCGCAGCGGCGTCGCCCCGGAAGACAACGCCGCGCTGCTTGCGCTCAGCGCCGCGGCGCAGGCCCGCCGGCGCGTGCATCTGCGCTACCGCACGCTGCGCCAATCCACCGCGCGCGATTTCGATCCTTATGGCCTGGGCTGGCGCGCGGGGCGCTGGTATGCGGTGGGCCATTGCCATTTGCGCAATGGCCTGCGCTCGTTCCGGCTGGATCGGGTGGAAGACGTGCGTGCACTGGAAACGCAATTCGAGCGGCCGCCCGGTTTCGATGCGCTGGGGCACCTGGCTTTTTCGGTCGCCACCCTGCCGCGTATGCATGCGATCGAAGTCCTGCTGCACACCGATCTGGCCACGGCGCGGCGCGAAGTGTTTTCGGCATTCGGCTTGCTGGAAGCTTCCTCGGACGGCGTAGCGCTGTTCGCCCAGGCCGACGACCTGGACTGGTTCGCACGCGAGCTGTCGCGGCTGCCGTTCGGATTCGCGGTGCGCAGCCCAGCCGCATTGCGTGCGGCGGTGCGCGATTGCGGCGAACGCCTGCTGCGTCTGGGGAACGCCTGATCTCTGGCTCGAACGCGGCCGGCCTGGACGACACGCGCCGGTAACGTCCGGCGCGGCATCCTGCGCCTTCCATCCCTTGCCGAGGACGCATGCCATGAATACCCAGCAGGTCGCCGATCGCCTGGTCGCGCTTTGCCGCGCAGGCAAATACGAGGAAGCGCAGAACGAGCTCTATGCCGAAGACGCGGTCAGCCGCGAAATGGAAGGTTCGCCCTCGGGTTCTGCCGGCAATGTCGATGGCCTGGAGGCGATCCGCCGGAAAGGCCGCGAATGGATGGAGAGCATCGAGGAAATCCACGGCGGCTCGGTCGGCGAACCGGTGGTGGCCGGCGACTGGTTCAGCCTGGCGATGGGCATCGACGCCACCTACAAGAACATGGGCCGCATGGACATGCAGGAAATCTGCGTGTACCAGGTACGCGACGGCAAGATCGTGCACGAGCAGTTCTTCTACAACGTAGGTTGAGCGGCGCTACAAACGAAAAGCCCCGCAGCATGCGGGGCTTTTCGTTGATGCAAGGGCGTCCTTACTCGATATCGAGAAAACTGCGCAGCTGTTCCGAACGGCTCGGGTGACGCAGCTTGCGCAGCGCCTTGGCCTCTATCTGGCGGATGCGCTCGCGGGTGACGTCGAACTGCTTGCCGACTTCCTCCAGCGTGTGGTCGGTGTTCATGTCGATGCCGAAACGCATGCGCAGCACCTTGGCCTCGCGCGGGGTCAGGCCCGCGAGCACGTCGCGCACGGTTTCCGACAGGTTGATGTTGACCGTGTTCTCGATCGGCGACTCCACGTTGGTGTCCTCGATGAAGTCGCCCAGATGCGAATCCTCGTCGTCGCCGATCGGGGTTTCCATGGAGATCGGCTCCTTGGCGATCTTCATGACCTTGCGGATCTTGTCCTCGGGCATGTCCATCTCTTTTGCCAACTCTTCCGGCGTGGCCTCGCGGCCGTACTGCTGCAGCATCTGCCGGCTGATGCGGTTCAACTTGTTGATCGTCTCGATCATGTGCACCGGAATGCGGATGGTGCGCGCCTGGTCGGCGATCGAACGGGTGATGGCCTGGCGGATCCACCACGTGGCGTAGGTGGAGAACTTGTAGCCGCGGCGGTACTCGAACTTGTCCACGGCCTTCATCAGGCCGATGTTGCCTTCCTGGATCAGGTCGAGGAACTGCAGGCCGCGGTTGGTGTATTTCTTGGCGATCGAGATCACCAGGCGCAGGTTGGCCTCGACCATTTCCTTCTTGGCCTTGCGCGCCTTGGCTTCGCCGTAGGCCATCGCGCGGCTGATGTCCTTGATGTCGGCCAGGGTCAGATGCATCGCGTGCTCGACGGCGATGGTGGCTTCCTGCTCGGCGACGATCTGGTCCTTGACGTCGCGCAGCGCCGACGACCACTTCTGCTTGCGCTTCAGCACTTCGTCCACCCAGCCCAGATTGGTCTGGTTGCCTTCCCAGGCGCGGATGAAATCCTTGCGCGGCATCTTGGCCGAATTGGTCGAGAGGAACAGCACGCGGCGCTCGTGGTCCTTGATCTGCTGCACCACTTCGCGCAGCTTGCGCACCAGCGTATCGGTCAGCGCCAGCGGCAGCTTCAGGGTGACGAAGGTTTCCGCCAGCTCACTGCGCAGCTTGGCCACGGCCTTGTTGTCGGCGCCGTTCTTGGCGTAGGAACGCTTGAACTTGGCGTAGCCGTCGGCCAGCGCCTGCATGCGGCGCGCGACTTCCTCCGGATCCGGACCCGTGGGGCCGGCTTCCTCGGCCTCCTCGGCGACCGTGGCGTCGTCTTCCTCGTCCTCGGCTTCGCTGTCGTCGGCCACCACCACCGGCGCGGGCGGCTCGGGCACTTCCTCCACCAGGTCGTTGAAGCCGACCACGATCTCGGCCAGGCGCTTCTTGCCGGCCTTGTGCATTTCGTAGTCTTCCAGCAGCAGCTCGATCGACCACGGGAAATTACCCAGCGACGCCTGCACCTGGCCCAGGCCTTCCTCGATGCGCTTGGCGATGGCGATTTCGCCCTCGCGGGTCAGCAGCTCCACGGTGCCCATCTCGCGCATGTACATGCGCACGGGGTCGGTGGTGCGGCCGCCTTCGGTGTCGAGGGTCAGCGCCGCGGCGGCTTCCTCGGCGGCGGTGTCGTCGACTTCGCGATTGCCGGTGCTGTTGCCGGCGAGCAGCAGGGTTTCGACATCGGGCGCGACTTCATGCACCTCGATGCCCATGCCGTTGATCATGCCGATGATGTCTTCGATCTGCTCCGCGTCGACGATGTCGTCGGGCAGGTGGTCGTTGACTTCGGCAAAGGTCAGGTAGCCCTGTTCCAGGCCCTTGCTGATCAGCAGCTTGATATCGGATTGTTGGGCAGGACGTTCGTTGGCCATGGATGCTTGCGCCACCGGCAATTAAGAGGAAGGGAACCCGGCATTATACAAGCCGGGGCGGGCCGAAGTCCTGAAAATCGGGATCCGGCACCGGGTTTGCGGCCGCCAATTCAGGGCCGCAGCAGGAAAGTCACCGGCCCGTCGTTGCTCAGGCTGACGATCATATGGGCTCCGAAGCGCCCGGTTTCCACCCCCGGCGCGTGCATCTGCCGACAGATTTCGACCAGGCGGTTGTAGCCGTGTTCAGCCTCGGCGGGCGGCGCGGCCGTGCTGAAGCTGGGGCGCATGCCGGCACGCGTGTCGGCGGCCAGGGTGAACTGGCTGACCAGCAGCAGTCCACCGCCGGTGTCGGCCAGCGAGCGGTTCATGCGCCCGGCGGCGTCGGCGAATACCCGGTAGCCCAGCAGACGTTCGGCCATGCGCGCGCACTGGATTTCGCCGTCGCCCGGCTCCACCGCGACCAGCGCAAGCAAACCAGGACCGATGGCGCCAACGGTTTCGCCGTCCACGCTGACCGTGGCATGGGTGACGCGCTGGATCAGGGAAAGCATGGGCGGGAGTCTGAAGTCTGAAGTCTGGAGCAGCATCGCTTTTCCTCCCCCTTTGGAAAAGGGGGATCGAGGGGGATTTGCTTCCGCTTTTTTCGCGCAGAACCAAAAGCCGATTCGCCGCAGCTGCTTTTTCCAAGAGCGGGCAAAGCCAGCGCCAACCGATAAACTCGACCGATGAAACCCCAAACCGCGGCCAATCTGCTTTACCGTTCGGCCGCCCTCTTCACCTCCATGCCGTGGCCGTGGCTGCGCCGGATGGCCGACGCGCTGGCCTGGCTCTGGTGGCGCATGGACGCGCGCGAAAGCCGTGTGGCGCGACGCAATCTGCAGCTGGCCTATCCAGAACTGCCGCCCGCGCGGCGCGATGCGCTGCACCGCGAGATCCTGCGCACCACCACGCGCCAGGCGCTGGAAACCCTGCGTTTCTGGACCCATCCGCCTGCCGACAACCTGGCCCGGCTGCGGCAGCGTCACGGCGAATCGCTGTACGACTCGGCGCTGGCGTCCGGGCGCGGGGTAATCGTGGTGGCGCCGCACTTCGGCAACTGGGAACTGCTCAACCAGTGGCTGTCCTCGCGCGGCCGCATCGCCATCGTCTACAGCCCGCCGGATTCGAAAGTGGGCGATGCGTTCCTGCTGCGCGTGCGCGGCGCCGACAACATCCAGCAGGTGCGCGCCGAAGGCCCGGCGGTGCGCCAGCTATGGAAGGTGCTGAAGCACGGCGGTGCGGTCGGGATCCTGCCGGACCAGCAGCCGAAGCTGGGCGACGGCGAGTTCGCCCCGTTCTTCGGCGTACAGGCGCTGACCATGACCCTGGTGTCGCGGCTGGCCGAGCGCACCGGCGCCACCGTGCTGCTGGCCTGGTGCGAACGCATCGGCCCGGACCTGGACTTCGCTCTGCATGTGGAAACCGCCCCGCCGCAGCTGGCCGATCCCGACCCGGCCGCCGCCGCCGCCGCGCTCAATGCGGCCATTGAGCGCATCGCGCGCCGCGATCCGGCACAGTATCAATGGACCTACAAACGCTACGGCGCCCGCCCGCCGGGCAGCGGCGAACCCAACCCCTACAAGGATCCACCAAGCGCATGACCGACTTCACCGACCCGCCCGCACCGGCCGACGCCGGCATCCCAGCGGTTGCCGCCGACGGCTGGCACCGGCTGCCCACGCGCGGCGCGATGCCGGCCGGGGTCAGCGCCGCATTCGCGCTGTCGATTCCGGTCGCGCTGGCAAGCGGCTTCCTATGGCGGGCGGCCGATCTGGGCACGCCCTGGCTGGCGGGGCTGGTGGGCGCGTTGATCGGCGCGGCGCTGGGCGCCTGGCTGGGCGTGAAAAGCCACCGGCGCACGCTGTGGAGACTGGACGAAGAAGGCTTCGCCCTGCAGCGCGGGCGCTGGTGGCAAAACGAAACCCGGGTACCGATTTCGCGCGTGCAGCATCTGGACCTCAAACGCGGGCCGCTGGCGCGGGCGCTGAAGCTGGCGACGCTGGTGATCCACACCGCCGGCACCAAAATGGCGGCGGTGTCGGTCTCCGGGCTGGACGGCGAAGACGCCGAGCGCCTGCGCGACCGGCTGGCGCGCCAGCTCGACCACGACGACGACGCGCTGTAATGCAGAACGCCGCCGTTTTCGACGACGCCGAACACCGCCTGCATCCGTGGTCGTGGCTGTTCGTGCTGCTGCAGCAGATCAGGCAGTTCATCGTGCCGGTGGTCGCGCTGGCGATTTTCGGCAGTCGCGGGGACGAAGATTTCTGGACCGGGGTGGGCCCGCTGATCGCGGTCGGCGTGCTGGTGGTGATCTCGGTGTTGCAGTACTTCACCTACCGCTACCGTATAGGCCGCGACGGGCTCAGCATCCGCGACGGCTGGCTGCACCGCACCCTGCGCGAGATCCCGTATTCGCGCATCCACAACGTGGTCCTGCATCAGTCGCTGCTGCACCGGCTGTTCGGGGTGGCCGAAGTACGCCTGGAATCGGCCGGTGGGCAGAAACCCGAGGCGCAGATGCGGGTGCTGCGCCTGGACCAGGCGGTGGCGCTGGAAAGCCTGATCAAGCACCGCGGCCAGCTGCCCGAGGCCGGCGTCGCGGCGCCCGTGTCCGAAAGCCTGCTGGCGCTGTCCACGGCCGAGATCGTGCGCCTGGGCCTGATCTCCAACCGCGGCATGATCGTGATGGCCGCGGCATTCGGCGCATCCTGGCAGGTCTTTCCGGACGACGTGGTGGCCGATTTCATTCAGAAGTTCGGGCGCGAGCTGTTCGGCTACGCCAGCCACCTGCAGCTCGGCTGGCTCAGCACCGCCCTCGCCAGCCTCGCCCTGCTGCTGCTGGCGATGGCCTTGATGCGCGCGCTGTCGGTGCTGCTGGCGCTGGTGCAGTACCACGGTTTCCGCCTGAGCGAAGAGCAGCGCCGGCTGACCGTGCAGCGTGGCCTGCTGTCGAAGCTGCGCACCAGCGTGTCGCGCCGCCGCATCCAGGCCTGGAGCCTGCACGAAGGCCTGCTGCACCGTCTGGCAAAGCGCCGCACCCTGCGCATCGACACCGCGGTGGCCGAGCAGGGCCAGAACGATCAACGCGCGCTGAAGGAACTGGCGCCCATCGCCACTCCCGACGCCTGCGACGCGCTGGTTTCGCATCTGCTGCCGCAGGCGCAGTGGCCGCCCGCGCAGTGGACCGCGCTGCCGGCGAATGCGTGGTGGCGCACCTTCCTACCCGGTGCGGTGTTCATCGCGCTGGTTTCGGCGATCTTGCTGTTTCGTTTCGGCAACGCCTGGAGCCTGCTGCCGCTGCTGTGGCTGCCGTGGAGCGCGGTTGCGGCGTGGCAACAGGCGCGCCGCGCCGGCTATGCGGTGGACGAGCGCTTGGTCGCGATCCGCGGCGGCTGGGGGTCGCGCTACTGGCGCTTCGCCGAAATCGACAAGCTGCAGGCGCTGCGCCTGGCGCGCTCGCCGCTGGACAAACGCTTAGGCACCGCCACGCTGTGGCTGGACACCGCCGGCGCCAGCCCGCTCGCCCCACCCCTGCGCATCCGCTTCCTGCCCGAAGCCCAGGCCCAAGCGTTATACCGTCAGCTCAGCGATGCGCTGGCGCATCGGCGGATGCGCTGGTGACGGCATATTTCATTTCTGTCTGACCAAGCGATGACTCAAGAGCGAAAGATCGATCTGCACAATGTGAGTCTGCTATGCGTGGAAACGCGCCGCATTCCGCTGGCGATCCATGCCATGCAGCGCTGCCTGCAGCAGGCATCATTCAAGGAATGCCTGCTGCTCAGCCCGCATGCCGACCCTATGTCGGAACCTGTGCGTCACGTGCCCATTCCGGATATCGCAAGCGTTGCCGAGTACTCGCGCTTCATGGTTCGGGAGCTCGGGGCGTATTTTTCAGGCAGCCATGTGCTGATTGTGCAGTGGGATGGCTTCATCACCGATGCGTGCCGATGGGATCCGCGCTTTCTGGAATACGACTATGTAGGCGCACCTTGGAAGGATGGAACCGTGGGCAACGGCGGTTTTTCGCTGCGCTCGCGGCGATTGGTGGATGCCTTGCGCGCGATGGAAACGCCGGAAACCCATCCCGAAGATGACTGCATCTGCAAACGCTACCGCCCGGAGCTTGAATCCCGTTTCGGTATCCGCTTCGCGCCGCTCGAGCTAGCCAGAAACTTTTCCTGGGAGGCGGCAGATCCGGGGCACTCCACTTTCGGCCTGCATGGTTTCTTCAACTTCCACCGTGCGCTGGACGAATCCGAATTGATCCCATACCTGCAAGCGTGCGACGACGCGATGCTGCAGTCCATTCCCGCCCGTCGCTTGCTGAAAAATCTGTATCGCTCAGGCCAGCACGCCGCCGCTGAAAAGCTCGCCGCACGGCGCATGGCGGGGCCACTGGTAATGAAGATGGATACGCTCAAGCTTCGTGCGTTTGCAGCGGTACGCCGTCCAGACCAAGCTCGCTAGTCTCTGCGGGCTGTTCGCAAACAGCTTGCAGCACGCTGACCAGGCGGGCGCGGAATGAACGATCATTTTCGCTGTAGAACCGCCGCGCAGCCGCGCCAATGGCATCGCATTCCGTTTCGGCCAACGACAGCGCGCGCAAAACCGCGGCTTCGATCTCATGCGTCTGCACCAACCACGTACGCGCAGCGCCTTGCCTGCCGGTGCGCGCAACCGGAATCAACAAGCCATGCTGTGCGGTGACCAGTTCGTTCATCGGTTCACCATCCGTGGCAAGCGTGACCGCACCCGTGCTCAGCGCCTCCACCAGATAATGTCCGAACCCTTCGGTTTCCGAAGGGCAAAGATGGAAGCGGTGCGCGTTCTGCAGCCGCTTCAGCTGGTCGTCGTCGAGATATTTCATGATGTGGGTGATATTGGCTGCGGGCCTCCCGGGCCGAGCCAGATGCGCGCTCTGCACTACCGTAAGCGGAGGCCACTCGGGGTGCGCACGCCAGGCCTCGAGTATCGCCTGCGTGCCTTTGGCGCCGCTGCGGCCCGGCACATGGAGAAAAGCATGCTGTCGTGCTACTTCCGGCTGCGACCGGTCTTCGCTGGTGAATCCGATAAACTCCGTGACGCAGCCCAGATCGTTGAAAATGCTTTCCGAATGCCGGGTTTTCGCAAACACACGGTCGATCCTGGGAAGCAGCGCCCGGTCCGCTTCGGTCAGATACTCGGGATTGGGAATAAGAAAATTAAGATCGGCGCTTGCCAGGTATTCGGGACGAATGTGCTCCAGCATCAGATTCGCACCGAAAGCGCAGCGGCGGCCCAGCAGCGCGTGCCATGCGTTTCCCGCACGCACCCGCAAGGGACGAAACCACTTCCGCAGTTTGCCGCGCCCCAATGCGCGAATGGACACCTCATAACCCGCAGCGGCGAGCGTTTGCGAAATCAATTCCAGGTCGCGACTAAGCCCCGCACCGTTGTTTGCGGCGATCACACAGACTCGCATAGGCAAGTTCCCGATCATAAATTGCGTGATTTTGGCTGGCTCGAACTGAACACTACACGAGGATTTGAAGATATTGTGACGCCGTACTTACCGACTCGCCCTATGAATCAGCCCCTGCCCCTCTCCGGCGTCGTGATCGCCAAGAACGAAGCCGACCGCATCGGCCGCTGCCTGCAGTCGATGCGCGCGGTGTGCGCGGAAATGCTGGTGCTGGACTGCGGCTCGGACGACGGCACGGTGGAGGTCGCGCGCCTGGCCGGCGCACGGGTGGAGCATCAGGATTGGCTGGGCTTCGCCGGACAGAAGAACGAGGCAATTTCGCGCGCTACCCAGCCTTGGCTGCTGCTGCTGGACGCGGACGAATGGCTGGCCGAAGGCGCCGAGGCCGAGCTGCGCGCGCTATTCGCCTCCGGTCGCGTGGAGCAGGCCGATGTGTGGCGGCTGCCGCGCCGCAACTGGTTCCTGGGCACGCGCCTGCGCGGCCAGGAAAGGGCTGAGCGTCTGGTCCGGCCCGACCACCGCTACCTGCCGATGCATGTGCACGAGCGTCCCGATCTGGCCGGCAAGCGCGTGCAGGACTGCGGCGTCGTTATCGAGCACAACACCGCGCGCTCGCTGGAACAGCACCGCCGCAAGAACAGCCGGTATGCGCAGCTGTGGGCGCAGCAGAAGCACGAGGAAGGCAAGCGCGGCTCCGCCATCGCGCCCTGGACGCACGCCGCCGCCTACTGGCTCAAGGTCTACCTGATGCGCGGCGCGTGGCTGGAAGGCCGCGCCGGCTGGCAGTTTCACGCCAGCCACGCGCGCGCGGTGATCGAAAAATACCAGCGCCTGTACGCACTCGGAAAACAGCATTGAGCGCGCCGCCGCTGGTCGTGCGCTGCGGCGCGTTCGGCGACATGGTCATGATTACCCCGATGCTCCGCCTGCTCCATGCGCGCTACGGAATGCCGGTGGATTTGATCGCGTCGGGCGCATGGACGCCGCCGTTGCTCGAACACGAACCCACGCTCGGCCACCTGCAGATGCTGAGCAGCCGCAACACGCCTTATCTGCTTTGCCCCAGCCAGTGGGCGCTGGTGCGCTGGCTGCGCCAGCGCGGACGCGGACCGGTTTATCTTTGCGACAAGGACCCCGTGATCCGCGCCCTGCTGGACCGCGCAGGCGTGGATGAAAACGACCTCGTGCACCGCCTGCCCCGCGACGATGAGGTCGACGGCGTCACCCGACTCTGGCCCGACCGCTGGATGTCGATGGGCCAGCGCAACCCGGCGCAGCCGTATCCGGTTCGCGACGAGGTCGATGCCAAAGCTTATCGCTTGCCGCAGCTGGTGGTGGCCGAATCCGCGCGCCGGGAATTCGCGCACTGGCGCGAGGCGCGCGGTTTGGACGGCGCGCTGGTGCTGTTCCAACCCGGCAACAAACGCACCCACAAGCGCGGCGGCCTTGCCACCCGTCAGCACCCCAAGTTCTGGGCGCCGGAAAACTGGGCCGTGCTGGCGCAGTCGGTGTGGAACAAAGTGCCCGAGGCGCAAATAGTGTTGTGCGGTTCGCCGTTGGAGCACCCGGTGCTGGAAGAGATCCGCGACGCCTGCGCGGGCGATGCGCGGATGCGCAACTGCGCGCGCGAGCTGCCGATTCCGCGTCTGCTGGCCATGGCCGAACAGGCGCACAGCATGGTCTCGGTGGACACCGGTCCCGCGCACGCCGCCGCCGCGCTGGGCTGTCCGCTGGTAGTGCTGTTCGGCGCCGCTTCGCCGCAGAAGTGGCGCCCGCTGGGTCCCGGAAAAATCGTCGCCCTCGGCGGCGAGAAAGGCGAAGCGAGCAGGGTCGGCGATATTCCGGCCGCGGCGGTGATCGACGCTTGGCAAACGCTGTAGGAGCGCTTTTCCTTACGCGGATTTGTCGATGCCGTAGGGTGTATGCACGCGCTTTTCCTCGCGTGTGCTTGCGCGGATGGCCAGATTGGCCTGCACCGATTCCTTGGTCTTGTAGCCGCGCGAATGGTCCAGGTGCACGCACACCGCGCGGTGGCGGATCTGCTTGCCCTTTACGCCATAGTTCTCCAGGCGCTCGCCCAGCTCGCGGTCCGGGCCGCCGTATTTCATGCGCTCGTCGTAGCCGTTGATGGCCAGCAGATCGGCCTTCCACGCGGAGGAATTGCAGTTGTTGAAGGTGGGTTTGGCGGTGGTGATGGCGTCCAGCAGCTGGCCGATCTTCGGGCTGGCGCCCAGCTTGAGCCGGTTCGAAAGGTTCATCGGTTCCTGCCGGTTCAACCACTCCAGCTCGAAACAGCGGCCGCTGCCGATATCGTCGGCGGAGATGTTTTCGCTCAGCTGCATGCCGAGCTTGCAGTAGCCACCGGACAGGAAACGGCCCGGCTCGGCGTAGTGCGCATGCGTGGCCACGAAATCGCTGCGCGGGATGCAGTCGCCGTCGGTGAACAGGATGTACGGATGGGCGGCGGTCGGAATCGCCTTGTTGAGGATTTCCTGGCGGCGATAGCCCTCGTCCTCGTGCCAGATGTGCCGCAGCGGCACCGGGAAATCCTGCGCATGGCGCTCCACCAGCGCCCGCGTGGTCGGGCGCGAACCGTCGTCGGCCACGATCACTTCGAAGTCCTTGTAAGTCTGCTTCGCGTAGCCCTGCAGGACTTTTTCCAGCCAGGCTTCGGAATTGTAGGTGCTGACGATAACCGAGATTTTCATGAGCCGTGAATCCGATTTCTGCGGCCGCTAGGCTACTCCGCCCGATGCGGAATGTCCCGTCACCGAAGCCTTGCAACGGGCGGCTGGCCCGAACCGCGCGGCCGTTCGCCGGCCGCGGATTCGCGCAGGCTGAGCCCCAGCAGCAAACCGACGAACACCGCATACAGCGTCGCGGTCTGCGCATGGGCGAACATCGACTGGGTCGTGCCCGACAGCGCATACACCGCGACCAGCATCAGCCCGGCCCAGGCAGCACCCACGCGCGCCACGAGGCGATGCGCGCGGATGGTCCACGCGAAATAGACGAACGGCAGCAAGTAGACGGCCAGGATCATCGACAGGCCCGGAACGCCCATGGTCGCCGACCATTCCGCGAGATCGTTGTGCGCATGGCCCAGCTTGCAGAACGCCAACTCCTGCGCACGGCAGTCCGGAAGCTGCCGCACCAGGGCGCCGAACCGGTCGATGCCAACGCCGGTCCACGGATGGTCCGCCAACGCGCGCACCGACAGATTCAGGAATTCGAGGCGCGCGCCGATCGGCGTGTCCGCGTGCCCCTCCGCATAGCGCTGCAGGTCGGTCTGGATATGGTCCAGGCGGGTCTGTTCGGCCAGCCACGGCACGGTCCACAGCACCGCGGAAACTCCGGCCAGCAGGACCGCCGACATACCCAGGCGCAGCCAAAATTTGCGGCCGCCGCTGCCGATCAGCGCCACCAGCATCACGAGGGCCAAACCGGGCAAAACGCCGCGACTGCCGGACAGCACGATGGCCGCCGTGCCCAGCGCGAGCACCACCGCCACCGCCAGCAGCACCTTCGGCTTCCTTCCGTCCGGGCGGCAATACACCGCCAGCACCAGCAGCGCCAGCACGGTGTTGGCGAACACGATCGGGTTGCTGCCCGCACCGACCCGCTCCACCCCGGACATCGCTTCGGCCAAGGCCATGCCGAACGCCAGGCACACGCCCGCCATCGCCCCCAGCCATAACCAGAGGCGCGACGGCGCGATGGCCAACGCCAGCATGCCGCACCACGGCACCAGCAGCAGGCGCGCGTGATGATCGATGGTGCGCCAGCCCTGTCCGCTGAACTGCATCGACAGGATCGACAGGCCAAGCGCCAGCAGCGCAAGCAGCGCGGCCGACCGCAGTATGGGTCCGGCTGCGATCCATTCCCGTGCGAAGCTTCGCGGCATCAGCAGCGTGGCCAGCAGCAGCAGGCTGCCGAACACCGCAAAGCCTTTCGGCATGCTTACCAACGCGGCGGCGCATACCAGGGCCAGCGCCCCGAGCGTCGCGGCAAGCGTCTGCCGATCCAGACGCCACGGCGGGGAGAATTCGTTTCCTGAGACGAGAATCCTGGCGTTCACGGGCGAAGTCCCTGATCGAGAATACGGCGACAGCGCGCTGCGGCTGCCGAAATATTTCCATGCGCATCTCTGCGTAAAAAAAAACAGGTACGGAGCGCCGCGCGATTATGCTGACGCGAGGATTCACCGAAAGTGAAACGGACGCGACCGCAAATGCGCTCGCGCGCCGGAGCGCGGGTCAGGATCCGCTGCGTTTGCGGATGCGCGCGTAGAAGAATCCATCCATGGCCTGCTCGCCCGGCAACCGCTGGCGTCCTGCGCCTGCGATGTGGCCGTAACGCGCATCCAGCGGATCGGCGCACGCATCGGGCGTGCGCCCCAGGAACGATGTGACCTGGTGCTCGTTTTCGTCTTTCAGGATCGAGCAGGTGGCGTACAGCAGCGTGCCGCCGGCTCCGAGGGTTTTCCACACTGCGTCGAGCAGGCGCGACTGCAGCGCGACCAACGACAGCAGATCTTCCGGGCGGCGGTGCAGCAGCACGTCGGGCTGGCGGCGCACGATGCCGGTGGCCGAACAAGGGGCGTCCAGCAGCACCGCATCGAACGGTTCGCCGTCCCACCACGCCGGCGGATCGCTGGCGTCGGCGGCGCGATAGTGCGCTTCGCCGCCGGTGCGCTGCAGGGTTTCGCTTACGCGGCTGAGCCGGCGCCGATCCACGTCCAGCGCCAGCAGACGCAGCGACGGATCGCGCTCCAGCAGGTGCGCGGCCTTGCCGCCGGGCGCGGCGCAGGCATCCAGCATGCGCGCGCCGGCCGCGGGCGCCAAGGCATCGGCCACGAGCTGCGCGGCGCCGTCCTGCACCGAGGCATCGCCGTCGGCGAATCCGGGCAGCGCGGACACCGCCACCGGCGTGTCGATGCGCAGCGCGTCGGGCAGACTTTCTTCGGTAGCAGATGCGATCCCGGCGGCGTGCAGGCGGCCGGCATACTCCTGGCGCGTGCCGCGCTGGCGATTGACGCGCAGCCACAGCGGCGCGGCGTGCGCGCTGCCTTCGAAGATCGCCGGGGCGTGGTGGGCCCATTCCAGATTGATTTTCTTGCGCAGCCACGCCGGCCAGGCGGCCGAAGCATCGGCTTCGGGGAATCCCTCGCGCTGCGCGCGCCGCAGCAGCGCGTTGACCATGCCGGCCTGATGCGGACGCGCCAGCACGCGCGTCGCCTCCACCGTGGCCGATAGCGCCGCGTGCGCGGGCAGGCCCATCGCGTCGATCTGGGCGAAACCCACCAGCAGCAGCGCGCGCAGTTCGCCGTCTTTTTCGCCCAGCGGCTTCTGCAGCCACCGCTGCAGCGCCGCGTCGTAACGCGCGCGCTGGCGCAGCCCGCAGAAGCACATCGCCTCCAGCAGGGCGCGGTCGCGCGCATCGGGCAGCTGCGGCAGGGCGAGGGCCAGTTCGCCTTTCAGCGAGCGCCCGCGATGGATCACCGCATCCAGCACCTTGGCCGCCAACACGCGCGGCGCGACGCCGGGCGTCGCGCTCATGGCCGAAATTTCATGGTGCAACCAGATCGCGGCGCGCGTTGAGGTAGTCGGCGGCGGTGATGGCCTTGCCGCCTTCGCGCTGGACCGTGCGCAGGCGCAGCGCTCCCTGGCCGCAGGCGATGTCCAGGCCCTGCTTGCCGGCGGCGAGCAGCGCGCCGGGCGCGAAGCCATGGGCCAGCTCCAGCGCCGCCGCGCCGTGGATGCGCAGGCGTTCGCCTGCCACCATGGCTTCGGCCACCGGCCATGGTTCGAAAGCGCGCACTTTGCGCGCAAGCGCGGCGGCGGGCTGGTTCCAGTCCAGGCGCGCCTCGTGCTTGTCGAGTTTGTGCGCGTAGGTCGCGCCTTCGGCAGGCTGCGCGCGCGGGATCGGGCGCATGCCGGCGCGCAGCAGGCCCAGGCCGTCGCTGAGCACGCGCGCGCCCAGTTCGGCCAGGCGGTCGTGCAGCTGTCCACCGGTTTCCTCCACGCCGATCGCGATGGCCTGCTGCAGCATCACCGGGCCGGTATCCAGCCCCGCCTCCATCTGCATCAGGCACACGCCGGTCTCGCGGTCGCCGGCCTCGATCGCGCGCTGGATCGGCGCCGCCCCGCGCCAGCGCGGAAGCAGCGACGCGTGCACGTTCCAGCAGCCGAAACGCGGGATATCCAGCACAGCGCGCGGCAGGATCAAACCGTAGGCCACCACCACCAGCAAATCGGGCGCGAGCTGGCGCAGGGCTTCCTGCGACTCCCTGCGTTTCAAGCTCTCCGGCTGGAGCACCGGAATGCCGCGCTGGATCGCTTCCAGCTTCACCGGCGAAGCGTTCAACCCGCGTCCGCGTCCGGCGGGGCGGTCGGGCTGCGTGTAGGCGGCCACGACTTCGCCGTGCGCATGCGCGGCGCGCAGACTGGGGACAGCGAAGGCCGGCGTGCCGGCAAAGACGATTCTCATGCGGGCAATGGAGAAGGGGGAATAAGGAATGAGGGAAGAGAAAATCGAAAACGGGACCGGACTTTTCCGATTCCCGTTTCCCTATTCCCGGCTTCAGGCGGCGTCGCCGGCCTGTTTGCGCTGCTTGGCCAGCCTCTTGCGCACCATTTCGCGCTTCAGCGGCGACAGGTAATCGACGAACAGCTTGCCTTCCAGGTGATCCATCTCGTGCTGGATGCATACCGCCAGCAGGCCGTCGACCCGCAGCGCCCGCGCCTGGCCGGCGCGATCCAGAAAACGCACCTCGATGCTGTCGGCACGGGTCACGTCGGCGAAAATGCCGGGCACCGACAGGCAGCCCTCCTGGTAGACCTGCTCGCCGGCGCTGGCCACGATTTCGGGATTGATGAATACCTGCGGGTCGGCTTTGTCTTCGCTGACGTCGATCACCATGAAGCGCTGGTGCACGTTCACCTGGCTGGCCGCCAGGCCGATGCCCGGGGCGTCGTACATGGTCTCGAACATATCGTCCAGCAGACGCTGGAAGGCCGGATCGGCGACCTGCGCCGGCGCCACCGGGGACGCCTTGGTGCGCAGCCGGGGGTCGGGAAACTCGAGGATGGGAAGTAGCGCCATGGCGTTTCTACAGATGGGGATGCCGTCGGAATTCGGCAAGACCTCACGAATTGTAACTTGCGTGCTTGCTTAACGCCCCGGTTTCTGGACTATAGTGCGGACCACCTGTCGGGGAATCAGGTAGATAACCACTATGCTTAAAAAATTTCGTACGGTTCTAGCCGCCGCCACGCTGGTCGTGGCCACCTATGCCGCCGCCGCCGAAATGACCGGCAGCCACCCCGATACCTACGTGGTCAAACGGGGCGACACGCTGTGGGACATTTCCGCGACGTTCCTGAAGAAGCCGTGGCTGTGGCCGGAAATCTGGCAGGCCAACCCGCAGATCAAGAATCCGCACCTGATCTACCCCGGCGACGTCATCAGCCTGGCCTATCTGGACCGGGTGGCCCTGCAGCCGGGACCGCGCGAAGAAGCGCCGATCGGCGCCATTCCGCTGGCCGACATCGAGCCGTTCCTGAAGAACCTGCGCGTGGTCGACAGCTTCGAGGAGCTGCCCCGCGTGGTGGGCCTGGAAGACGACCGCCTGCGCAGCGCCGGCGGCCAGCTGGTCTATACGCTGGGCCTGGAAGGCGCCCAGGTCGGTCAGCGTTTCGCCATCGTCCGTCCGGGCCTGCGCTACACCCATACCCGCTTCGTTTCCGACGGCAGCTACGCCACCTACAAGGAAGATCTGGACTTCCGCGGCAAGCGCATTGGTTCGCAGACCATCGACTGGGACCGCAGCTGGAACAGCGCCGCGCTCGACACTGGCGCCCAGCTCGGGCTGCTGGGCTACGAGTTGGCCCAGGTCGCCGTAGGCACGCTGAGCCGCGGCGTGGTCCCCGGTTCGGACACCAGCACCTTGACCCTGGAAGGCAACGGCCACGAAGTACGCGTCGGCGACCGCCTGATCCCGGTCGAGGCGCAACCGTACGACCTGCAGTTCATCCCGCACGTGCCCAAGACCCTGCAGCCGGAAGGCAGGCTGCAGATCGCCGCGGTGGCCGATGGCCTGACCTCGGGCGGGCCGCGCGACGTGGTGGCCATTTCCGGCGGCAGCCGCGAAGGCATCGACAACGGCACCGTGTTCTCGATCTGGCGTCAGGGCAGCAGCGTCATCGACCGCCAGAACGACCCGGAAGATTCGCGTCCGACCGATAACAAGCGCGGCAAGGGCGACATCCAGCTGCCCGACGAATACGCCGGCCACGTCATGGTGTTCCGCACTTTCGAGAAAGTCAGCTACGGCCTGGTCATGGAAGGCACCAAGCCGGCGCGCGTGGGTTACGCGCTGAAGCACCCGGACGCGACCTACTGACCGCAAGGTTAGGAAATCCCCTACGCTACGAAGCGACGGCGCCTGAGGGCGCCGTCGCCGTTTGCGGCCTAGTCTGGGCGGATGCACGAAGACCTGATCACCGCACTGCTGAAACTGATCCTGGCCGGCGGCGCCCTGGCGCCGCGGCGCGGCCTGCTGGACGCGCACGGCGATCCACAGCGCAGCTTCGCCGCCGGCGCTTCCGCCTGGCGCGTGGCGGGCCTCAGCGATACCCAGATCCGGCGCCTGCGCCAGCCCGACGCGGACGAACTGCAGCGCGCGCTGGACTGGCTGGCCCACCCGCGCCACCACCTGATCGGCTGGTACGACAGCGACTACCCGCCGCTGCTGCGCCAGATCGGCAGCCCGCCGCTGGCGCTGTTCGTCGACGGCGACCCGTCGCTGTTGTGGCACGCGGGCGTAGCCGTGGTCGGCAGCCGTTCGCCCACGATGGGGGGCCGCGACAACGCCTCGGCTTTCGCCCGCGCGCTGGCGACTTCGGGCACGGCGGTGATCAGCGGCATGGCTGCCGGGATCGACGCGGCCGCGCACGAGGCCGCGCTGGCGGTCGGCGGCGGGGTCACCATCGCGGTGCTGGGCACCGGCCCGGATCTGGCGTATCCGCCGCAGCACGCCGATCTGCGCGAACGCATCGCCCAACGCGGCGCGGTGGTCAGCGAACATGCGCCCGGCACGCCGGCCAAACCGATGCATTTCCCCAGCCGCAACCGGATTCTGGCGGGGCTGGCGCTGGGCACGCTGGTGGTCGAGGCCAGCGAGCGCTCCGGCGCGCTGATCACCGCGCGCCAGGCTGGCGACAGCGGGCGCGAAGTCTTCGCGGTGCCCGGCTCCATTCACAACCCCATGGCGCGCGGCTGCCACCGCCTGATCCGTGACGGCGCCGGGCTGGTGGAAAGCGCGCAGGAGGTCCTGGCCGCCATCGCCCCGCTGGCCAACGAACTGGCCGATTCGCTGCGCAACCGGCTTGCGGGCGTCCCCATCGAGCCCCATACCGACCCCGGCAAATCGCACCCGCCGCTAGATCCCGAATACCAGCCCTTGTGGCAGGCGCTCGGTCACGACCCAACCGGTATGGATTGCCTGGTCGAACGGACCGGATTGACGGCCGCCGACCTGTCCTCCATGCTGCTGGTCATGGAACTGGAGGGACGGGTGGCGGTCGAACACGGTCGCTACGCACGCAAACCCTAGTTTCCCAACCTCCACAGCGTCGTAGGCGCAGGCCGAGGGGCAATGAAAGAGAGCATCCTGGATGTACTGCTGTACCTGTTCGAACACTATTTCACCGAAGATGCGGACCCGGTCCGCGACCGCGACTCTCTCCAGAACGGCCTGATCCAGGCCGGATTCAGCCCGGCGGAAATCAGCAAGGCGTTCGACTGGCTCGACGCCCTGGCCGAACAGCGCCCGGCCGCCAGCGCGCCGCGCGTCGGTGGGCCCACCCGCGTGTACCACGGTCCCGAGTTGGAAAAACTGGACGTGGAATGCCGCGGCTTCGTCCTGTTCCTGGAGCAGCAGGGCATCCTGGACGCCGACCAGCGCGAGCTGGTGCTGGACCGCGCCATGGCCCTGGACCAGGACGAACTGGACCTGGACGACCTGAAATGGGTGGTGCTGATGGTGCTGTTCAACCAGCCCGGGTCCGAGGCGGCCTACGCCTGGATGGAAACGCAGATGTTCGACGACGAACCGGAGCCGGTACACTGAGGCGTTGCGCACGGGGTCACTGCGCACGGACGCTTCGGGGGAAGCATGACGCAGTGGTACTACGCACAGAACAGCCAGCAGCGGCACGGCCCGCTGCCTGCTGAGCGCCTGGCCGAGCTTTACCGCTCCGGCCGCATCGATTTCGATACGCTGGTCTGGCGCGACGGCCAGGCGCAATGGCAACCGCTGGCCGACTTCGCCGCCGAGCTGGGCCTGAGCGCCCGCCCCGACGTGCCTCTGCCGCCGCCGCTTCCGCCCGCGCCAACTGCGTTCGCCGCCCACCGTGCCCCGGCACCGCCCAGATCCGGCTTATCCGGCTGCATGATCGCGCTGATCGTGTGTGCGGTGCTGGCGATTCCGGTGCTGGGCATCCTGGCGGCGATCGCGCTGCCGGCCTATCAGGACTACACCCTGCGCGCCAAGCTTGCCGGCGTGCTGCCGCAGGCCGCGCCGCTGAAGACCGCGGTGGCCGAACACCACGCCGAGCATCAAACCTGCCCCGGCAACGACGACGCCGGTTTCGGCGCGCCCGAAAGCTATGCCAGCGGCCATCTCGCCTCGGCCACGGTCGGCGCGTTCGACAGCGGCCAGTGCGGGATCGAGCTGATCTTGGGCGGCACCGGCAACGAGCGCCTGGACGGCAAGGCGCTGTGGCTGGAATACGAACCCGCCGCCTCCGCCTGGCGCTGCAGTTCCGAAATCGACGACCGCTATCTGCCGTCGCAGTGCCGCGGCTGAAACCGGCCCGCATCGCCGCGCGCCGCACTGGCACCTTCGAAAACTGGTTTGGGGAAACCACATGTCCACCTGGTATTACTCCGACGCCGAGCTCGAGCGTCAGGGGCCGCTGTCCACCGATGAATTGAAGCAACGCTTCCGCAACCAAACGATCGCTTTGGAAACCCTGGTCTGGCGCGACGGCATGCTGCACTGGCGGCCACTGGCCGAGCTGGCGACGCAGCTCAATCTGCTGGAATCGGCGGAGTTCGGCCACGAGACTGCGCCTACGCCCAGGGTCGTGCCGCATCAGTCGCGCACGCCGCCGGCCATGCCGCTGCCGCCTGCGCCGGAACCCGACGCAGTGGAACCGCCGACCACCGGCCGCGCCGTGTTCAACCTGGGCAACGACCCGGTGGAACTGCCGCCGCCCTCGCTGGCGGAGCTGGCCGAACTCCGCAGCCGCGCCCTGCCGGCGACGGACAGCGAACAGGAGCACAACCCGTACCGGCCGGCCCACGCCGCGCTGCGCCCGCGCATCGCCGCCGCGCAGCATGCGCACGTGGTCTACGCCGGATTCTGGAAGCGCGCCGCGGCATTGATCGTCGACAGCGTGATCGTCGGCATCGTCGGCAACCTGGGTGGCGAAGCGCTGGGCACGATCCTGGGCGATCTGGCGGGCGGCGGCGACAAAATGATCGTGCTGCTGGTGGCCCTGATCACCTTCGCCTTGAACATCTGGTACTTCGCGTTTTTCCATTCGGCTTTCAGCCTAGCCACGCCGGGCAAGATGATCGTGGGCATCAAGGTGGTGCGCAGCCATGGCGAACCGATCAGTTTCCTGCGCGGCGTGGGGCGCGTATTCGCCACCATCCCCAGCACCCTGCTGCTGTTCGCCGGCTATTTGATGGCCGCTTTCACGGATCGCAAGCGCGCGCTGCACGATATGATCAGCGACACCGTGGTGGTGGATAAGTGGGCCTTCAGCAAATACCCGGAACAGCAGCGCGAAGAGCTGGGCACCGCCGCCGTGGTGATCCTGGTGGGGTACGCGCTGCTGCTGGTGCTGGCAATAGTCGCGGTCGTGGCGCTGGGCGTCGCGGTTCGGAATTTCAGGGGCTGATCGGATCGAAGGAAGGGCATGGCAAGTTGGTATTACGCGGATCGCAATCGGCAGCGCCGGGGCCCGGTGGAAGACGCCGAGCTGGTGCGGCAGTTCCACCAGGGCGAGATCGCGCTGAACTCGCTGGTCTGGCGCGACGGCCTGGGCGAATGGCAGCCGCTGCGAGATTTCAGCGATGAACTCGCGCTGCATCAGGCGCCCACGGAAACGTTCTACGCCGCGCCCGGCCCGGTCGCGGCGCCAGCCGCTGCCGGGGCGGCGGATTCGCCGTATGCGCCGCCCGCGGCCGCGCTGACTTCGGAAGATGCGTTGCATGCCGGTGGCGAGGTGGTCCACGCCGGTTTCTGGAAACGCTTCGCGGCCTCGACCATCGACGGCCTGCTGGTCGGCGTGGCGATGCTGATCGTGCTGGTGATCGGCGCGGCGGTGCTGGGCGTGGGCATGAGCACGATCGCCAGCGATGTGGCTTCGGGCACGATCGGCGTATTCCTGATCGTGGGCATCTACCTGGTGCCGATCGCGCTGCAGGCGGTTTATTTCACCTGGATGCACGCGTCCAGCCAGCAGGCCACGCTGGGCAAGCGCGCGGTCACGGTCAAGGTGGTGCGCAGCGATGGGCGGCGGATTTCGACGGGCCGCAGCCTGGCGCGGTTTTGCGCGTATTTTTTCATGCACCTGTTTTCCTGCGGCATCACCAGCCTGGCCTCGGCGTTCATGATCGGCCTGGGCCAGCGCAAACAGGGACTGCACGATCTGGTGGCCGATACGCTGGTGGTGGACCGCTGGGCCTTCACCGCCAATCCGGAGCGCCAGCGCCACGAACTAGGGCCGGTGACCGTGGCCATGATCGTGCTGGCGGCGCTGCTGGCGGTGGGCTACGTGATCATGCTGTTCGTCATCGGGGCGATGGCGGGGCGCGGCGCGCAGGGCGGCGGGTTTTGATCTTCCTTTCCATAGGCACGTCGGGTCCGGACCGGTCCACAGGGAACTCCACATGAGCCAGTGGTATTACGCCGACGCGACTCGGCAGCGTCAGGGACCTCTCTTGGCCGGCGAGCTGACCCAGCGTTTTCACCAGGGCGCGATTCGCCTGGACACGCTGGTGTGGCGCGAGGGCCTGGCGGAATGGCAGCCGCTGCGCGATTTCAGCGCCGAGCTGGGCCTGGACCGCGTACCTGAGGAAATTTTCCATGCGCCAGCCGATCCTGCTCCGGCCGCAGCCGCGGTGGTCACGGCCGATTCGCCGTACGCGCCGCCGGCCGCCACGCTGACCTCGGACGAAGCGTTCTATGCCGGCGGTGACGTGGTGTACGCGGGTTTCTGGAAACGCGTGGCGGCCTATCTGATCGACGCCTTCGTGGTCGGCGTCGCCGCGCAGATCGTGCAGATGCTGCTGATGGCGGTGTTCTTCGGCCTGAACATGGGCAGCTTCGCCAGCAATCCGGAAACCATGTTCTCCAGCGTCAGCGGCATCCTGTTCCTGGTCTCGGTGTATCTGTTTCCGCTGGCCATCCAGGCGGCCTACTACGCCGCCTTCCATGCCTCGTCCAGGCAGGCCACGCTGGGCAAGATGGCGGTGGGCATCAAGGTGGTGCGCAGCGATGGGCGCCGCATCACCCTGGCGCGCGGCATCGGCCGCTTTTTCGGCTTCCTGCTGAGCGGCCTGATCCTGGCCATCGGCTATCTGATGGCCGCCTTCACCGAGCGCAAGCAGGGCCTGCACGACATGATCTGCGACACGTTGGTGGTGGATCGCTGGGCCTACACCGCGCACCCGGAGTGGCAGAAGCCCGCACTGGGCACGGTGACGGTGGTGATCCTGGCCGTTTTCGGCGTGCTGACGCTGCTGGTCGGGCTGGCGGTGGGGGTTCTGATCTTCGGGATCGCCGGCGGATTCCGCTGACTCCGCCGCAGCCGCCGCTTGACAGGCGGGGGTCGGGCGTGATTCCACTATAAATAGAAGAAACCTGAACGCCCGGGGCCTCCACCCCCGGGCGTCGGCTTCTTCGACCCCCTCTTTTCAAGGACACTCGCCGGCCCCACCGGCGCTCGAACCCCGGACATGCCCAAGCACCTGCTCATCGTCGAATCCCCCGCCAAAGCCAAGACGATCAACAAATACCTCGGCAAGGACTACACCGTCCTGGCCTCCTACGGCCACGTGCGCGACCTGATCCCCAAGGAAGGCGCGGTCGATCCGGACAACGCGTTCGCGATGAGCTACGCGCTGATCGACAAGAACGAGAAGCACGTGGAAGCCATCGCCAAGGCCGCCAAAGGCGCCGACGACATCTTCCTGGCCACCGACCCGGACCGCGAGGGCGAGGCCATCAGCTGGCACATCGCCGAGATATTGAAAGAACGCGGCCTGCTGAAGGACAAGCCGATGCACCGGGTCGTGTTCACCGAGATCACCCCGCGCGCGATCAAGGAAGCGATGAGCAAGCCGCGGCAGATCGCCGGCGACCTGGTCGACGCGCAGCAGGCGCGGCGCGCGCTGGACTATCTGGTGGGCTTCAACCTGTCGCCGGTGCTGTGGCGCAAGGTGCAGCGCGGCCTGTCCGCCGGCCGGGTGCAGTCGCCGGCGCTGCGCATGATCGTGGAACGCGAGGAGGAAATCGAAGCCTTCACCGCGCGCGAGTACTGGAGCATCGAGGCCGAGTGCCTGCATCCCTCGCAAGCGTTCACCGCGCGCCTGACCAAGCTGGACGGCGCCAAGTTCGAACAGTTCACCATCACCGACGGCGACACCGCCGAGGCCGCGCGCAAGCGGATAGTGACTGCCGCCAACGGCGCGCTGCAGGTCACCGACGTCACCAGCAAGGAGCGCAAGCGCCGCCCGGCCGCGCCGTTCACCACCTCCACCCTGCAGCAGGAAGCCGCGCGCAAGCTCGGCTTCACCACCAAGCGCACCATGCAGGTCGCGCAGAAGCTTTATGAAGGCGTGGACATCGGCGAGGAAGGTACGGTCGGCCTGATCAGCTACATGCGTACCGACTCGGTCAACCTGTCGGCCGAGGCGATCGGCGAAATCCGCGACGTGATCGCGCGCGACTACGGCACCGGCGCGGTGCCGGACAAGCCCAACACCTACCAGACCAAATCCAAGAACGCGCAGGAAGCGCACGAAGCGGTGCGCCCGACCTCCGCATTGCGCACGCCGGCGCAGATGTCGCGTTTCCTGGACGACGACGCGCGCCGCCTGTACGACCTGATCTGGAAACGCGCCGTCGCCAGCCAGATGGTCCCGGCCACGCTCAACACCGTGTCGGTGGATCTGGCCGCCGGCAGCGAACACAGCTTCCGCGTGTCCGGCACCACCGTGGTCGATCCCGGCTTCCTGGCCGTGTACGAGGAAGGCAAGGACAGCAAGGCCGCCGAGGAAGAAGACGAAGGCCGCAAGCTGCCGGCGATGAAGACCGGCGACCGCATTCCGCTGGACCGCATCCACACCGACCAGCATTTCACCGAGCCGCCGCCGCGCTTCTCCGAAGCCTCGCTGGTGAAGACCTTGGAGGAATACGGCATCGGCCGGCCGTCGACGTATTCGTCGATCATCCAGACCCTGCTGTTCCGCAAATACGTGGAACTGGACAGCCGCCGCTTCAAGCCCAGCGACGTGGGCCGCGCGGTCAGCAACTTCCTCAGCGGGCATTTCACCCAGTACGTGGACTACGACTTCACCGCCAAGATGGAGGACGAACTGGATGCGGTGTCGCGCGGCGAAGAGGACTGGGTGCCGCTGATGCAGCGCTTCTGGACGCCGTTCAAGGACATGGTGGACGACAAGATGGAGTCGGTGGACCGCAGCGCGGCCACCGGCGCGCGCGAGCTCGGCAGCGATCCCAAGACCGGCAAGCCGGTCAGCGTGCGTCTGGGTCGCTACGGGCCGTACGCGGCGATCGGCAGCACCGCCGAGGACGCCGAGGACAAGCCCACCTTCGCCTCGCTGCGGCCCGGCCAGAGCATGCACACCATTTCCCTGGAAGACGCGCTGGAGCTGTTCAAGCTGCCGCGCAAGCTGGGCCAGGACAAGGACGAGGAAGTCAGCGTCGGCATCGGCCGTTTCGGCGCGTTCGCCAAGCGCGGCAGCGTGTACGCGTCGCTGAAGCAGGAAGACGATCCGTACACCATCGATCTGGCGCGGGCGGTGTTCCTGATCGAGGAGAAGGAGGAAATCGCGCGCAACCGCATCATCAAGGAATTCGACGGCAGCGAGATCCAGGTCCTGAACGGCCGCTACGGCCCGTACCTCAGCGACGGCAAGCTCAACGGCAAGATCCCCAAGGACCGCGAACCCGCTTCGCTGACCCTCGAGGAAGTGGTGAAGCTGATGGAGGAAACCGGCAAGCCCATGCGCAAGGGCTTCGGCGCCAAGAAAACCGCGGCGAAGAAGGAGCCGGCGGCGAAGAAAACCGCGGCTAAGAAAGCGCCGGCCAAGAAGGCGGCGAAGAAAATCGCCACGAAAGCGGTGAAAAAGGCCGTCGCCAAGACCGCGAAGAAAACCGTCGCCTTCGCCGCGCCCGTTGCCGAACCCGCCTTGCTCACGCCCAAACCCTTCACCGGCAAGAAGGTGCTGATCAAGAAGACCGCGAGTTAAGTAACAGCCGACCATCGTTTTCAAGTGTTGTGGGAGGGGCTTCAGCCCCGACGAACGCAGGTAGAAACGCGTCGGGGCTGAAGCCCCTCCCACATCCGAAAGAGTGCGGCTCGTTAGCGTTATCTTGTACCCATGACCGCATCCCTGCTCACCCTCACCGAAGCCGCCGCCGCACTCAAGAACGGCGGCGTCGTCGCCTACCCCACCGAGGCGGTGTGGGGCCTGGGCTGCGACCCGCGCGATGAGCAGGCCGTGCTGCGGCTGCTGGCGATCAAGCGTCGCCAAGTCGAGAAAGGCCTGATCCTGATCGCTTCGCATCTGGAGCAGCTGCGCCCGTTCCTGGACATCGCCGCGCTGCCGACCGAGCGTCTTGCCGCGGTGCTGGCCAGCTGGCCCGGTCCGCATACCTGGGTGATGCCGGCCAGCGCCGAGGCGCCGCGCTGGATCCGCGGCGCGCACGCAAGCATCGCCGTGCGCGTCAGCGCGCACGCCGGCGTGGCGGCGCTGTGCGACGCGTTCGGCGGCGCGCTGGTGTCCACCAGCGCCAACCGCGCCGGCCTGCCCGCCGCGACGCGCTGCGACGCGCTGGATCGCGAACTGCTGGCGCTGGTGGACGGCGCCGTCGCCGGCGAAACCGGCGGCCTGGCCGCGCCCACCGCCATCCGCGATGCGCTGACCGGCGCGCAGTTTCGCGGTTGAAGCCGACGACGCGCGCTTAACGCACGCGGACTTAGGTTTGCGGCCACCTACGCCGCATTGATCGGCAGTGCGGCTCCACCGGGAGTCTCTTATGAAGATCAGGTATCCGTGCGTTTTCGCGCTGGCGTTGCTGCTGGCCGCGCCGCTGGCCGCGCAGGAAACAAAAGCCCCCGAGATGACCGCCGAGCAGCAGGCGATGATGGAGGCGTGGCAGAAAGCCGCAACCCCCGGCGCGCAGCACAAGCAGCTGGCCGAACAGTTCGTCGGCCGCTGGGACACCAAGCAGACCATGTGGCTGGACGAGGCCGCACCGCCCAACACCGAGACCGGCAAGGCGGTCGGCACCGCCGTGCTCGGCGGCCGCCAGGTGCGCACGGACTTCACCGGTCAGTTCATGGGTCAGCCGTTCGAGGGCGTGGGTTTGGGCGGCTACGACAACGTGACCGGCAAGTACGTCAACCACTGGATGGACAACATGTCCACCGGCGTCTACCGCTCCGAGGGCGAATACGACGCCGCCACCAGGACCTACACCTATCGCGGCCAGATGCCCGACCCGATGAAACCGGCCACGTCGGTGCCGGTGCGCGAGGTCGTGCGCATCGTCGACCAGGATCATCACGTCATGGAGATGTACGAAACCCACGACGGCAAGGAGCGCAAGACCTTCCAGATCGAGTTCGCCCGCGCGAAGTGAATTCCGCGCGGACGCCTGAGCGATGAACGGCGACACAAGGCCGTTCATCGCCTGTAGGTTCGGCGCTTTTCCCACGACCCGCGCACGCGCAAGATGCGCGCATGACCCGTGCGCTCGCTCTCCTCGTCCTGGCTTCGCTGCTACCCGCCATGCCCGCGCGGGCGGCCGACGAGGTGACCATCTATCGATGCATCGCCGCCAACGGCAAGCTGACTCTGCGCGATTCGCCCTGCGCCAAGGGCGAAACCCAGGAAATGCGCGCGATGCAGCGCCCCCGGGATCCCGCTCCGGGCATCGTCGCGCCAGCGAAACCCGCGGCTCCGCTCGCGCCGCCGGCGCCGCAGCGCGAAGTGCAGGTGATCTACCGTACCCCGCCGCGCCCCTTGTACGAATGCGTTACCGCCGACGGCAAGCGTTACACCAGCGAAAACGGCGACGGCAATCCGCGCTTCGTGCCGCTGTGGACGCTGGGTTATCCGCTGTGGTCGCACCGTAATCGCGGGGGTGCCGGTCCGTCCGCGCCGACTGCGCCGGAGGGCCGCCCCGACCGGCCGAACCACCCTCCTTCGCGTCCCGGCCTGGCCTATCCCGCCGGCGGCACCTGGGTGCGCGACGAATGCCATCCGCTGCCGCAGGAAGAAGTGTGCGCGCGCCTGTCCGACCGCCGTTACGAAATCATGCGCCGCTACAACAGCGCGATGCAAAGCGAACGGCGCCAGCTGGACCTGGAGCAGCGCGGCCTGGATGCGCGCCTGTCCAACGACTGTGGAATCAATTGAAGATGATGCGTTTCGCTTTGCTGTGCGGTTTGTCGTTCGCCTCGCTCGCGCTGGCCGATGAAGTCGTGTTCTACCGCTGCACCGACGCCAGCGGCGAGCTGACCCTGCAGAACATGGAATGCCCGAAAGGCAGCAAGCAGGAAAAGAAGGTGATGCAGGGCGTCGGCACCGTGCCGATGGGCACCACGACGGCGGCGCCCGCCTCCGCACCTGCTGCGCCAGCGACCGAGCCCGTGCCCGAGCCGCAGCCCGCGCCGACGCCTGCACCCACCTCCACCCCCGCGCCCCAAGCCGATGCCGGCATCGCCGACAGCAACCGCCTGCCGCCGCCGGTGCTGTTCCAATGCACCACCCACGACAAGGACAGCTACATCACCGAAAGCGCCGAGCCGCAGTCGCGCTGCGTGGCGCTGCGCACGGTCGGCCTGGACGGCAACCCGCAGACCGGCGCCGGCGAGGCCTGCGAAGTGGTCAAGGACCAGTGCGCGCGCGTCGGCGACGCCGCGCTGTGCGATGCCTGGAAAAAACGCCTCGGCGAAACCGAAGTGGCCTGGCGTTTCGCGCGCACCGAAAACACCGAAAAGAACAAGGCCGAACACGAACGCGTGCAGCGCATCGTCAGCGAAAGCAGCTGCGGGCTGTAGCGCAATCCCTCCGGGCCGCCCTCCCTGCGCAGGCGGCCTCTCAAGCCGTCATCCCCGCGCAGGCGGGGATCCAGGAACTTCGCCCCTCGGACCTATCAAGACATTAGATTGACCTGCTTGCGCCGTTGGGGAGCCCTTCCGGTTTCGCAGGATGTTCAACAGCCGAACGGCGGGTTGAAAGTATCGTGCTATTCGCTTTCGAGACAGGTTACTAAAGATTCCGATAGCGGCCGCTGGCGCTTTCGGTTTTCATGCCGTTTCGACAGGTAGTCCTGCAGCGCTCGCGCCAAGGGTGCACATCCCCCGCTCTCTCCTGCGCTAGGCTGCGCACCATCAAGCCGGATTGCATGACCGTCCCGATGCCGGATTTCCAGATCAGCCCGCTGCTCGACACCGGCACCGTCGCGGTCAGGAACGTGCACTGCCTGGGCAACTGCCGCCATCGCGGCGCCGAGGAATGCGCCGCCGCGACGCATCTGGTGTTTCCCTACCGCGGCCTGTACCTGCGCCATGTCGGCACTGACCAGTCGGTGGCGGACGCCAACCACGTGCTGTTGTTCAGCGCCGGCCAGGGCTACCAGGTCAGCCATCCGGTGACCGGCGGCGACGACAGCCTGGTGCTTGCGGTGTCGCAGCCGCTGCTGCGCGAGCTGACACCCGCTGCGCTGATGGACAAGCGCGATGGCTTCGGATTCCGCGGACAATCGCTGCGCATCGATCCGCGCGCGCAGGCCCTGGTCGCGCTGCTGCGGCACTGCCTGCAGCGCGGCAGCATCGAGCCGCTGGAAGCCGAGAGCCTGGCCCTGACCCTGGTCTGCCGCAGCCTGGGCCCGCGCACCACGCACGCGCCCGGCGCAACGCATGCGCGGCGACGGCTGGTGGACCGGGTCAAGGTGCTGCTGGCCGGCGACCTGACCCGGCGCTGGAGCCTGGCGCAGATCGCCACCGAAATGGGCGGCTCGGCCGTGTACCTGACCCAGGCCTTCCAGCAGGTCGAAGGCCTACCGCTGTACCGCTACCACCTGCGCCTGCGCCTGGCCCGCGCACTCGACCTCGTCACCCGCTACGACGACATGTCGGCGCTGGCGCTGGACCTGGGGTTTTCCAGCCACAGCCACTTCACCGCAGCGTTCAAGCAGGCCTACGGCCGTTCGCCTTCAGAATTCAGACGGTCGGCGGTTTCGAAGAGTCCGCGTAGGATGCGTCGAGCGCAGCGACACCCATCAGTCCACGTAGGATGGGTCGAGCGTAGCGACACCCATCATTGCCAACCCACCAATAGCACGAGGTCACGGATGACCAATTACCGCCGCACCCAAGTTCCAGGTGCCACCTGGTTCTTCACCGTCAACCTTGCCGAGCGGCGTTCCCGCTTGCTGGTGGAGCGCATCGATACTTTGCGCGAGGCGCTGCGCTATGTGCACACGCGCCATCCGTTTCGCATCGAAGCCATGGCGGTATTGCCGGATCATCTGCATGCCGTCTGGACGTTGCCGCCTGGCGATGCCGATTACCCTATGCGCCTGCGTTTGATGAAGTCATGGTTCTCGCGCCACATTCCTACTGGCGAACGTCGACGGGCCAGCCGGGTGGACAAGGGTGAACGCGGTATCTGGCGGCGGCGCTATTGGGAGCATCTGGTCCGCAATGAGCAGGATCTGGAACGATGCGTGGATTGCGTTCATATCAATCCGGTGAAGCACGGCCACGCCGCACGTACAGCGGATTGGCCGTACTCCACCTTCCACCGCTATGTCGCCAAAGGATGGCTACCCGCGGATTGGGGCAAGGCCATAGAAGCCCCTGGCAGCTTCGGCGAACGCGACGACCCGCAACAATCCAGCCAGGATTCGTAGGATGGGTCGAGCGCAGCGACACCCATCGTGCGTGACGCCTGATGTCGCCTGATGTTCGGGAACGGATATATCGGCTTGGAAATCTGCCGTTTGGCAAAGGAAGAGCGATGGGTGTCGCTGCGCTTGACCCATCCTACAGGGCCTGCGCTCGACTCATCCTACGATGCTGATGAAAGCTTCCAGGAATGGGGAATCGGAATACGTTCCAAAGCGGCGGTAACGCCAAACGCGGAAGCGCAAATAAACAACCCCGCCGGAGCGGGGTTGGTGGTGTTCCAATCTGGAATGTCAGTGCGTCAAGCAGCAATCCGTTCAACCGAAAGCTTGAACCCCAGCGGTTTCAGCGCGCCGAGGATGGTTTTGAACTCGGGATTTCCGTTCTCGGAAAGCGCCTTGTAGAGGCTCGTGCGGCCAGTACCCGCGGACGCTGCCACTTTGCCCATCCCTTTTGCTTTCGCTACCTCGCCAAGCGCTTTCTGGAAAAGCGCAGGGTCTTCATCGTCGAGGCATTCGGTGAGGTAGACAACGATCATGTCGTCGTCGTCGAGATAGTCCGCTACCTCGAATTTGGTTGTCTTGGTTGTCATGGCCGATCCTCCAATGACGGTTTACAGCTCACTGGCCAGAGCCTTGGCTTTATTCGGCTGGCTGGCGGTCGTTGCTAATCAGGTGAAGCTTTGCATTGCCCCCTCCCCCTTCACGGGGGAGGGCTAGGGTGGGGGTGCGCCGGAGTTGATGAGCGATGGGCTGCGATGGATTGCCGAGTGCTGCGCATCGCACTCGTGGAATTTTTAGCGCGGTCAGTTTGCTTACCTCCGGCGCGCCCCCATCCCAACCCTTCCCCCCTGAAGGGGGAAGGGCTTAAAGCTTCGCAGCGATGACTTCGCCACCTCGACCGCTGTGCCTGATTCGGCTGGCTGACGGTTGTTGCTAATCAGGAGCCAAGTTGACCGCTCAGCGGCAGCCACCAGGGCCTGGACGCCGCCCGCAGGGAACTCGCCAGCCGCTGGGCCAAGACCCGCCGCAACCCGGAACCCGTCGCGTTCACTCCTTTCGCCAAAGGCAGGAAGCCGCCCTCGGGCGGCTTCCTTTTTTGAGCAAAAGAGCCTTCCGTAGTCCCGCAAAGCCCTTCCCGAAAGCAAAAACGCCATTCGGAAATCCAGAATTCGCTTTCCGGAAAGCAAAAAAGCCCTTCCGGAACCCCTCGCCCGCCTTCCGGAAGGCGAAATAATCATTCCGGAAAGCGAAATCGCTCTACCGGAATCACGTTTTTGCCTTCCGTTGATCAAATTTTCATCAACGGAATGACGTTTCCGCATTCCGGAAAGCAAAAAAGCCTCATCGGGGCAACGCGCCCCCACGGGATCCTGGCGCTGTGTCGAATTCCAGCGCCGCCGTTCGTCTTTAGGGTGAAGGCAGGGCAGTCCGGCTGCCTGTGCAGCCTTCACCCACGTAGCACTCACATTTGGAGAGCCACATGGTCAGCAAGAACACGATTTGCCTCTGGTACGACGGCACCGCGCTGGACGCCGCGACGTTCTACGCCGCGACCTTTCCCGACAGCGCGGTGAAAGCGGTCCATCGCGCACCCGGCGACTATCCCTCAGGCAAGCAGGGCGATGTGCTGACGGTGGAGTTCACGGTGATGGGCATTCCGTGCCTGGGTTTGAACGGGGGCCCTGCGTTCAAGCACGACGCGGCTTTCTCGTTCCAGGTCGCCACCGACGACCAGGCCGAAACCGACCGCCTGTGGAACGCGATTGTCGGCAACGGCGGACAGGAAAGCGCATGCGGCTGGTGCAAGGACCAGTGGGGGCTGTCGTGGCAGATCACCCCGCGCGCGCTGACGGCTGCGATCACCGATCCCGATCCGGCGGCCGCCAAGCGCGCGTTCGACGCCATGATGGGAATGGGGAAGATCGATATCGCGGCGATCGAGGCCGCGCGGCGCGGCTGAATTCCGGCGATGCGGGCCTGGCGCTCGTGATTGCGAGCGAGCGCTCGCTTGCGTTGCACAGGGAGGCCGGACTTGGATCGTGAGCCGCCGCATCCGTCGGCCAGCGCCGACGACCCGTCCCGCAAACCGCTAAAAATTACGACAGCGCCACCGGCGTCGCGATGGTCTCCTGAGCGCGCCCGATATGCGGGCATCAACCGGAGCGTGTCATGACCGAGAAAACCTGCGCTGTGTGCGATTACGCGCTGGACGAAAACGCGATCGAGGTGACGGTGGGCGGGCGCATCGTCGAGGTGTGCTGCGAGGAATGCGCGCAGAAACTGCGCGAAGCGGATGCACGGCGGTGAAGCGCGGACGGCCCGCACGGGAGGCCTGAACATGCATCGCAGGGCGTTCCTCACCGCGTCCGCAAGTGCGCTCGCATCCGGCCTGCTGGGCGGATGCGTGTCGCGCACGGGCAACCGCAGGGCGACATGGATCGACGCGCCGATGGATGCGGCCGCGTTCCACGCCGCGCGGCGCTACGCCACGACCGGCTTCGGCGATATCGCCTACGTCGAGCGCGGCGCGGGACCCGCGGCGCTGTTCCTGCACGGATTCCCACTCAACGGATTCCAGTGGCGCGGCGCGCTGGAGCGGCTGTCGCCGTACCGGCGCTGCATCGCGCCGGACTTCCTGGGCATGGGTTACACCCAGGTCGCCGCGGGCCAGAGCTTCGCGCCCGAGGCGCAGGTGCAGATGCTGCTGGCGCTGCTGGATGCGCTGTCGGTATCGCGCGTGGATGTGGTGGCCAACGACAGCGGCGGCGCGGTCGCGCAGCTGCTGGTGGCGCGGCACCGCGAGCGCGTGCGCACGCTGCTGCTGACCAACTGCGACACCGAACACGACAGCCCGCCGCCGGCGCTGCGGCCGGTCATCGCGCTGGCGAAGCGGGGCCGGTTCGTGGACGAACGGCTGCGCAAGTGGCACGCCGACACGGCGCTGGCGCGCTCGCCCGAGGGCATCGGCGGCCTGTGCTACGCCGATCCCGCGCAGCCCACCGACGAAGCCATCGACACCTATTTCGCGCCGCTGCTCAGCACGCAGCGCTGCACCGACAACGCGCACGCCTACGCCATGGCGCTGGAACGCAACGCGCTGGCCGGCATCGGCCCGGCATTGCGGCGCTGCAGGGTGCCGACCCGGATCGTGTGGGGCACGGGCGATACGATTTTCTCGGCGGACAGCCCCAGGCGCCTGGACCACGACTTCGGCCATTTGCGCGGCGTGCGCTTGTTGGAAGGCAGCAAGCTGTTCTGGCCCGAAGAGCGCCCGGACATGATCGCCGAGGAAGCGCTGCGGCTGTGGAGTGCGTAGGCACCGAGCGGGGGGTAAGGAATTTCCGCCGAGGAAACTCTGCGCAAGCACCGGATCGTCAAAACCCGTAACGCAGGAATCCGCCGTCCACCGCGATGCATTCGCCGGTGACGTAGCTGGCCGCCGGCAGGCACAGGAAAGCGACGGCGGCGGCGACTTCCTCCGGTTCGCCGATGCGGCGCATGGGCGTGCGTTCGATCACTTCGTCGTAGTAGTCCGGATCGGCCAGCTTGCCGGAGGTGCGGCGGGTGCGGATGTACCAGGGCGCGACCGCGTTCACGCGCACGCCGTCCTCGGCCCATTCCACCGCCAGGTTGCGGGTCAGCTGCTGCAGCGCGGCCTTGGCCATGCCGTAGGGCGCGCCGCTGCGCACCGCGGCGATGCCGGACACGCTGCCGACGTTGACGATGCTGGACACCGCGTGTTTGGTCAGCAGCGGATGCGCGTAGCGCGCCAGTTCGAACGCGGAGAACAGATTGATCTCGAAGATGCCGCGCCACTCTTCCTCGGTGTAGTCCACGGTGGCGCGGGTCAGGTTGCCGCCGGCGTTGTTGACCAGGATGTTGAGCCCGTCGGCGTGGTCTTCCACCCAGTCCAGGATCTCGCGGCGGTCTTCGTCGTCGGCGACGTCGGCGGCCATACCCAGGATGGTGCGGTCGGGGAATTCTTCGGCCAGTTCATCGCGCACCGTTTCCAGCGCGTCGGCATCGCGCGCCACCAGCATCGCGTCGGCGCCGAAGCCCAGCAGTTCGCGGCTGATCGCCAGGCCGATGCCGGCGCTGGCGCCGGTGATCAGCGCGAGTTGTCCTTCCAGCCGCCAGCGGTTCACGGTCATCGCATCGTCCTGCACGGATGGGGGTAGCATAACGCTACGTTCCGTTCGAGGCTGCTCCCATGAATGCACTGATGCGCCGTGCCGCCTGCTTCGCTTTTTTCGGCTTCAGCCTGGCCGCATGCATGCCAGAGCCGCCGCCGACCGACGAGCCGCCGGAGCCGAAAGCGGTGGCCGCCGAGCACACCGAACTGCGCGACGCGATCCAGCAGCCGATCGATCAAGCCAAAGCGGTCGAAGGCATGGTCGAGGAAACGGCCGAAAAGCAGCGCGCGGAAATAGACACGGCGACTAACTAGCCCCCTCCCTTGCGCAGCCCCCCAAGGGGGCTTCCTTTGGGGCGCAGGGGAGGGTTGGGGAGGGGTTAGGCCGGAGCTTGTGGATTGTCAGCGACCAGGCACTATCGGGTGCAGGCACTTCGGTACGCAACAATTAGCTAGCGAGCCCGCAAGACACCTCTCCTCTTGTGGGAGAGAGCCTGCCCCGTACTTGATACAGGGTCGACGCGCTTCGCACGTCGGGAGCGGGGTGAACGTAGCCGTATAGCTCGAAGGTCGCGTGCTTGTTTCCGCGCACTGATGGCGCTTGTTGCCACAATGTCGAGATCGGACGGTGCGTTGCTCCGTTCGCCCCTCATCCGCCCTCCGGGCACCTTCTCCCACAAGGGGAGAAGGAAAATCACTACAGCCCGCAGAAGCAGTACACCAGGCCCTTCACCGGCGCGCCGTTGCGGCCCTTCACCGACGCTTCGACAAAGCGCAGCTGCGCGTCCATTTCCGGCATCGCTTTCACCAGCAGCGCGCGCGCGAAGTCGGAATCCTTCAGCCACGCCGCGCCCAGCCGACTGCCGGCGAAGCCGCCCATGAACTGCGAGAACGGCGAGCTCATCTTCTCGATATAGCGCACGCGGTATTTGTCCGGCTTGCCGAGCTTGGCGCGCGCCGCGGCATCGGCCAGCGCGGCTTCCATTCCGCCCAACTCGTCGACCAGGCCGCGCTCCTTGGCCTGCGCGCCGCTCCACACGCGGCCGCGGGCGATGGCGTCGATTTCCTCCACCGATTTCTTGCGCGCGGCGGCGACCTTGCCGGTGAAATCGGCGTAGCCCTTGTCGATCACCGACTGGATCACCTGCCCCACCGCCGGGTCCATCGGCCGCGAGATGTCGAACGCGCCGGCGAAGCGCGTGGTGCCCACACCGTCGGTGTGCACGCCGATCTTGTCCAGCGAGCGGGTGATGTTGGGAATCAGGCCGAAGATGCCGATCGAGCCGGTGATCGTGGACGGATCGGCGTAGATGCGGTCGGCATTCATCGAGATCCAGTAGCCGCCGGAGGCGGCCAGGTCGCCCATCGACACCACCACCGGCTTGCCGGCGGCTTTCAGCGCGGCCACTTCGCGGCGGATTTCCTCGGACGGATACACGCCGCCGCCGGGCGAATCCACGCGCAGCACCACGGCCTTCACGTCCTTGTCGTCGCGCGCTTCGCGCAGCAGCAGCGAGGTGGACTTGCCGCCCACGGTGCCGGCCGGCTGTTCGCCGTCGGTGATCTCGCCTTCGGCCACCACCACCGCCAGCGTCGGCTTGTCGCCGATCGGCAGGTGCTTGGCGTCGTGCTGGGCCAGATAGGCGGCCAAGGGCACGCTGCGGAAGCCGCCCTCGGCGTCTTCGTCGGCGACGCCGCGCTTGGTCAGCAGGGTTTCGATTTCCTCCTGGGTCTTCAGGCCGTCCACCAGCTTCTGCTGCAGGGCGAACTTGGCCAGATCGCCGCCCGCGGCGCTGATGCCCTCCGGCAGCGTGTCGATGCCTGCGGCGAGCTGCGCCGGAGTCAGCTTGCGCGCCTTGGCGATATCGGCCAGGTAGCGCTGCCAGATGTCGTTCATCCAATACAGGTCGGCTTCCTTGGATTCCTTCGACGCGGCATCGAGAATGTAAGGCTCGGCGGCGGACTTGAACTCGCCCACGCGGAACAGCTGCACGTCCACGCCCAGCTTGTCCTGCAGACCTTCGCGGTAGTACTGGCGGTAGCGGCCCAGGCCTTCCAGCAGCAGGCTGCCCATCGGATCGATGTAAACCTCGTTGGCCTGCGCGGCCAGCAGGTACTGCGCCTGGCCCAGGTTTTCGCCGAACGCCACGATCTGCTTGCCCGAGGCGCGGAAACGCGCCAGCGCCGCGGCGACTTCGCGCATCGAGGCGTAGCCGCTGGGCACCAGCCCGTCCACGCGCAGCAGCACGCGCTCGATGTTCTTGTCGTCCTTGGCCGTGTCCAGTGCGCGCAGCAGGTCGCGCAGCTGGATTTCCTCGGCGCCCTTGTCGCCCAGCGCCTTGGCCAGCGCGCGCGTGGCGGGGTCGGCGCTGTACTGCTCCACCAGCTTGCCTTCCGGCGCGATCACCAGGGTGGTGCGCTCGGTGACCGGCTTGACTCCGCTGCCGCGGCCCACCACGACCAGGAACACCACCAGGAACAGGAACAACAGTCCGAAGAACAGGAAGTTGAGGATCAGCCGGCGGGTGAAATTCATCACGTCCCACAGGCCGACGAAGAAGGCGGCGACGGGACCGCGACGCACAGGTTGATTCATGGGGGGCGAACTCCGGAGAACTGCTGCCAGCTTACCGGCTGCAGCCGGCGCTTTCATGCCCCGTTAGTCACTAGTGGCAGACGGTCTGTTCATCCCTCGAAATCCCGTAGAAGCAGCAGATAGCAAGCGCCGGCTGCTGCGCTGGAAACGCGCGCCCATCAGCACCGCCGCCGCGGTCAGGCCCAGGATCAGGCCCAGCCACATGCCCTGCGGGCCCCAGCCCAGCCCCAGGCCGAGTGTCGCGCCCAGCGGCATGCCCAGCCCCCAGTACGACAGCGCCGCCAGCCACATCGGCACCCGCGTGTCCTTGAGCCCGCGCAGCGCGCCAGCCGACAGCACCTGGATGCCATCGGGAAACTGGAACGCCGCCGCGAACACCAGCAGCGCGCCGGCCAGCGTCGCTACCGCCGCGTCGCGCGTGTACAGCGACACCACCGCGTCGTGGCCAAGCAGCAACGCGCACGCCGACAGCGCCTGGGTGCCCAGCACGATCACATAGCCGGCATGCGCGGCGCGGCGGACGCCGTGCGGATCGCCTGCGCCCAGCGCATGGCCGACGCGCACGGTGGTGGCTTCGGCCACGCCCATCGGAATCATGAAGCACAGCGCCGACACGTTGATCGCGATCTGGTGCGCCGCCGCCGGCACCGCGCCCAGGCGCGCGATCAGCAGCGCGGTGGCGATGAACAGGCCGCCTTCCATCAGCACGGTCACGCCGATCGGCAGTCCGGTCCTGAGCAGCTGCCCGATCTCGCCCGCATGCGGCGCGTCGAAGCGCGCGAACAGTCGCAGCTCGGCGAAGCGCCGCGCGTTCCACAGCGTGACGGCGAAGGCGATAGCCTGCGCCCACATCATCACCGCCGAAGCCACGCCCAGACCGGCCGCGCCCATTTCCGGCAAACCGAAGCGACCGAAAGTGAAGGCGTAGCCCAGCGGCGCCAGCAGCGCCAGGCCGCCGAAGCCGATCAGCATGGTCGGCAGCGTCCAGTGCATGCCTTCGCTCAGGTAGCGCATGCAGAAGAACAGGGTCAGCGCCGGCACGCCCCAGCGGATGCCGTGCAGGAAACCCCGCGCGCCGGGGATGATCTCCGGCGCGATGCCGAACGGCGCCAGCGCATACGGAATCAGGCTGAGGAAGGCGAACATCAGCAGCCCCAGCGCCAGCGCCAGCCACAGCGCCTGGCGGAACAGCGGGCCGATTTCCGCGCGGCGCCCGGCGCCATTCAACTGCGACACCGACGCGGTCAGCGAGATCAGCGTGCCGATCGGCACCATCATCGGCAGCCACAGCAGCGCGGTGCCGATGGTCACCGCCGCCAGGGTCTGCGTGCCGTGGTGGCCGGCGATGACGTTGTCGACGAAACCGATCAAGCCGGTGGACACATGGCCCAGCACCAGCGGCAAGGCCAGCGTCGCCGTAGCGCGCACTTCGCTGCCGAAGCGCGGGGAAGCAGAAGAGGACGGCATGGGGGTTCGAGATCCGACTGCGGCCGCGCAGGCGCGCTGGCGCCGGGTCGGAAGGCCGCGTAGTTTAAGCCTGTCGATGCGATTGGAACAGGCCGCATGCGCGTGATCTACGAAGTGAACTTATCGGTGCAGCGCGGCATCGCCGACGCTTTTCGCGTCTGGCTGATCGCGCATGCGCAGGAAATGCTGAGCCTGCCCGGCTTCCGCGCCGCGCGCATCCTGCAGGTCGGCGACGCCGCGGCGGATGCGACCGAAACCGTGTTCTGCACGCAGTACGAACTGACCGGCCAAGATGCGCTGGACGAGTATCTGCGCACCCACGCCGCGCGCATGCGCGCCGACGGCGTGGCCCGTTTCGGCGACCGCTTCAGCGCCACGCGCCGCGTGCTTCAAGAACTGGGACGCTACTGACCCAGCTTGCGCTGCAGCCACGCGCCGCGCTGCGCCGCGGGCACCGCCAGCAGTTCGCTGCGCAACGCCGGCCGGTCCTGCGGCGGCGTGCGTTGCGCCAATAGCGCCAGCTCGTCGCGCTGCGCCTGCGACAGCGCACGCAGCGTGGCCAACAGCGGCGGGCGCTGCGTTTCCGGAACATAGGCCAACAGCCCGAACAGTTTTTCGTAATCGCCGCCCAGCGCGCTGCCCAGGCGCCAGCCGCGCTGCTGGGTATCGTTGAGCAGGGCGAACTGCGCCTGCAGCGCCTGCCGGCGTTCGGGCGGAAACGCGGCGATCCGCGCGGCCATTCCGCGCAGCGTGGCGCGTTCCACGGGGTCCAGCGCTCGCCACGCGGCATAGCGCGCACGGCGATCCTCGCGCTGCGCCGGCGGCAGCGCCTCCCACGCCGCCAGCCGCTGCGCAAACGGCGCCTGCTGCGGCGGGGTCGTGGCCTGCGGCTGCGGATCGGAAGCAGCTTCCGCGCCGGCGCTCGCATCGGCCGCGGCCACGGCAGGCGCGGCGTCCGCCAAATCCTGCGTCAGCGTTGGCCCAGCGGCGGCGTACCAGGCATAGAAGTCGGCCTGGTGGGCGAAGGCTTGCCCGCTTTGGTCGCGCAGCAGCTCGAAATCCGGATGGGTCAGCACCGCGGTGCGCGCATCGAAACGCGCGGCCGGCGCGCTGTCCGGCAACGGTTCGCTGCGGATCGAGGGCGTATCGCCCAGGCGCGCCGCGGCCGGCGCCGCGGCGTCCGGGCTGCGATGCGAAGCCTGCCACTGCGGCCACCACCAAGTGGCCAGCAGCGCCGCGGTGCTGAGCGCCAACGCCAACGCGATCCACGGCCAGCGACGGCGGCGCGGCACCGGGACCGGCGCGGCGCGTGGAGCGGCGGGCGCAGGCGCATTCGATACACGCGTGCCGGCGATGGCGTCTTCGCGCAGACGCGCCAGACGCGCCAGGCGTTCCGGCGAAAGCTCGCGCAGGCGCTGCTGGATGGCTTCAGCCAGCGCGCGCCAGGCCTGGGCATCGAACGCGCCCTCGGCATCGCGCGGACAGGCCGCGGCCAGCGCCGCCTCGTACGCCGCCAGCGACAGGCCCAGCACCGGCGCCGCCTGCTCTTCGGCTAGGCCCGCCGCCAGCCGCAGCAGCAGCGCCTGGCGCGGTTCGGGCGGCAGCGTCGCCAGGGCCTGCAGCTCCGGCGGCCAATGCGCCATGGCGGAGGTCTGTCGCAGCTGCGGCGTGGCCGCCAGCAGGGTCCAGAAGCGCGCCGGCCAGCCGGCCATGGGTACGCTGGCCGCATGCTTGCGGAACGCGCGCATCGCCGCCGCCAGCGCGGTGTCGCCGGCTTCCCTGTCGCCGCACTGGAGTTCGCCGAACAGGGCGCCGCGGCGTTCGACGCCGCGCAGAAAAGCCGAAAGCGCGGCAGGCGCCGCAGCGGCATCGTTCAAGGTGTTGGGCATCGCGGAACCGGGGGAATGCTGGCCGCATGATAGCCGCGGCGCGCAGCGCGGCATGGCCATCGCCGCGCTTGACAGAATCGTAAAACCTGCTCTCCCAAGCGCAGCAACGGTTTGCCCGAAAATACGTTGTGCACAGCAGTAACCGCAGCGTCATATGCCTGTCCATGGACAGGGGCGACCCCTGTATTGCAATCGTGTTTCACACCTATCCGATTGATATCAAATGGTTTTATAGCATTGGCGTTTTTTTCGCCAACCTCGCGCGGAAGCTTGCTGCCAAGCTTCCAGCGCGTGGAGCAAGGGCTTGGTGCACAGTGTTATCCACAGGCGATGTGGATAAAGCAGAATCTCCATGCACAACGGTCACTTGCGTGATTTTCGTCAATCTTTGGGCAGCAATGACGCGCAACTGAGGCATTCGCCGGGAGGCGCTTGACCGCACCGGTAAACTGCTGCCGATGCCTACCGTTGCCGCGCTTCGCGTCGTTCTGCCGCTGCCGCTGCCGCGCGGTTTCGACTATCTGCCTCCTTCCGGCCATGCGCCCTCGCCGCAGGACGTCGGCCGCCGCGTGCGCGTGCCGTTCGGGCCGCGCGAGCTGACCGGATTCGTAGCCTCGATCGGCCCGGTGGACGCCGCGTTGGAAATGAAGCGGATCGTCGGCTTCCTGGATCCAGCGCCACTGCTGCACGGCGAATTGCTGGAATCGCTGCGCTGGCTGGCGCGCTACACGCACGCGCCGCTCGGCGAAGTGCTGGCCACCGCCCTGCCGGTGCCGCTGCGTCACGGCGAACCGCTGCCGGACACTCATGCCTGGGCGTGGCGGCTGACCGCCGACGGCATCGATCAGCGCGAACGTCTGCGCCGCGGCACGCGCCCGAGACGCTTGGCGGAGCTGTTGCTGGAATCGGAGCACAGCGAAGACGCCCTGGACCTGCTCATGCACGACTGGCGCAGCGCCGCGCGCGCCCTGCTCAAGCGCGGCCTGGCCGAACGCGTCGCGGTGCCGGCCTCGGCGCTGGCGCCGCAGCCGCAGCCCGGCCCGTTGCTCAACCTGGAGCAGGCGAGCGCGGCCGCCGCGGTTGCGGCGAGCGCGGGTTTCGCGCCGCTGCTGCTGGACGGCGTGACCGGCAGCGGCAAGACCGAGGTTTATCTGCACGCGATCGCCGACTGCCTGCGGCGCGGCAAGCAGGCGCTGGTGCTGGTGCCGGAAATCGGTCTCACGCCGCAGACCTTGGCGCGTTTCCGCCAGCGCCTGGGCGTGCCGGTGCATGCGCTGCATTCGGGTCTCAACGACAACGAACGCGCGCGTACGTGGGCGGCGTTCGCGCGCGGCGAGGCGCGGGTGGCGGTGGGTACGCGTTCGGCGGTGTTCACGCCGTTGCCCGAAGCCGGACTGATCGTGGTCGACGAAGAACACGACGGCAGCTACAAGCAGCAGGACGGCATCCGCTACCACGCGCGCGATTTCGCCCTGGTGCGCGCCAAGGCGCTGGACATCCCGGTGATCCTGGGCAGCGCCACGCCCTCGCTGGAATCGCTGCACAACGCGGGCAGCGGACGCTACGCGCATCTGCGCCTGACGCGACGCGCGGGCGAAGCGAAGCCGCCTTCGGTGCGCGTGCTGGATCTGCGCAAACGTCCGCTCGCCGCCGGCATGTCCGCGGACACGCTGGCGGCCATCGCCGCTGCGCTGCACGCCGGCGGACAGGTGCTGGTGTTCAAGAACCGTCGCGGCTACGCGCCGGTGCTGCTGTGCCACGACTGCGGCTGGAGCGCGCAGTGCCAACGCTGCAGCACGCCGCTCAAGGGCTCGCCGATGACCGTGCACGGCGCGGGCCGGCGCCTGCAGTGCCACCACTGCGGCTACCGGCAAAGCGTGCCGCCAGCGTGTCCCGACTGCGGCGGGCTGGCCCTGCAGCCGCAGGGCATCGGCACCGAGCGCCTGGAAGAAATGCTGAGCGAAACATTCCCCCACGTGCCGGTGTTGCGCATCGACCGCAGCACTACCCAGCGCCGTGACGCGCTGGCCAAGCATTTGGCGGTTCTGGGCGACCAGCCGGGCATCCTGGTCGGCACGCAAATTCTTGCCAAAGGCCACGATCTGCCGCACCTGACCTTGGTGGTGGTGGTGGGCGTGGACGAGGGTTTGTTTTCTGCGGATTTCCGCGCCGGCGAAAAGCTCGCCCAGCAGCTGATCCAGGTATCCGGACGCGCCGGACGCGCCGACAAACCCGGCGCCGTCTGGCTGCAGACCCATCATCCCGACCACCCGCTGCTGCATACGCTGATCACCGGCGGCTACCACGCCTTCGCAGCGACCGAACTGGAGCAGCGCCAGGCTGCCGGCTTCCCGCCCTACGCGCATCTGGCCTTGCTGCGCGCCGAAGCCAAGCATATCGATGCGGCGAACGCGTTTCTGCAGCTGGCCAAAGCTTGTTTCGTCGACGTACCGAACGCGACCGCAAAATCAGAATCCGCACTCGAAATCCAGGGTCCGCTCCCCGCCCCCATGCCCAGGCGCGCCGGCATGCACCGCGCCCAACTGCTCCTGTCCGCACCGAATCGGCGCGCGCTGCACGCGCTGCTGGATGCGGCGCTGCCCGCTTTGTACGACCTGCCCGAAGCGCGCAAGGTACGCTGGTCGCTGGATGTGGATCCGCTGGATCTTTATTAACCTTTGGAATTCTCAACCACGGCTTTGGCGGCCTGTTTTGCGGAGCTCTTGGTCGGTTTCGCACGTACGTAAATCAGTTTCCCCACACGTCGCATTTCGAATGCTTCAGTGGCTTCAACAAGACTGCTGAGATTTGGATAGCCATAGTTGCGCGCATCGAAAGGACCGCGATTGGCGATGTAATTCCCTACCATTCCCAGCAGCGACCAGCCATCATCGCCTTTGGCTGTCTCTGCAACCCCACGCAGCAAGCTCAATAACGCAGTGTCTTGCCTGAGTTGCGTAGTCGTCTTCGGTGTGCCGACCGCAGTGGGCTCGACCTTTCCGCTTGCCGGATCGGTTGGCTCGTCAAGATAGAGGAAGGTGGAGCAAGCATTCACGAACGGCTTGGGAGCGTGCTGCGCGCCGAAACCGAACACACGCATGTTCTGGCCGCGCAGCCGCATTACCAGCGGAGTGAAATCGGCATCGCTGGAAACAATGGCGAATGCATCGAAGCTGCCACTGTGCAGGAGGTCCATAGCGTCAACAACCATCGCCATGTCGGAGGCGTTCTTTCCGATGCTGTAGGCGAACTGCTGGATCGGCTGAATGGCGTGTGGGTGCAATGCCTCCTCCCAGGTACGCAAACTCGGATTCTTCCAGTTGCCATAAGCGCGACGCACGTTAGCGATGCCGTGCCGCGCCAGCTCGCTCAATACCACCTCGACCTTTGCGGCTGGTGCATTGTCGGCATCAATCAGCAAAGCGATCCGAAGGGCGGTGTCCATATACTGTTCTCCATAGATTTTCACCAGCTTAGCGCAGGCAGACGCGGCCCGGCATGCCGTCAGAACGCATGCACACCGCAAGCATGAAACAATATAAGTATGGAGACCTCACGAGAGCTTTCCCCCACCCGCCGCCTGCGCAGCATCTTCAGTGGCTCTGTCGGCAACCTCGTGGAGTGGTACGACTGGTACGTCTACGCGGCGTTCTCGCTGTATTTCGCCAAAGTATTCTTCCCGCAGGGCGACCAGAATTCGCAGCTGTTGAACACCGCGGCGATCTTCGCCGTCGGTTTCCTGATGCGCCCGCTCGGCGGCTGGCTGCTGGGGCGCTACGCCGACCGCCGCGGACGCAAAGCCGCATTGATGCTGTCGGTGCTGATGATGTGCGGCGGCTCGCTGATGATTACCTTCACCCCGGGCTACGCCAGCATCGGCATTTTTGCGCCGATCCTGCTGGTGCTGGCGCGGCTGCTGCAGGGCTTGAGCGTGGGTGGCGAGTACGGTACCTCGGCCACTTATCTTAGCGAGATGGCCACGCGCGAACACCGCGGTTTCTGGTCGAGTTTCCAGTACGTCACGCTGGTGATGGGGCACTTGCTGGCATTGACCGTGCTGATCCTGCTGCAGCGCGTATTCCTGAGCGACGAGCAGCTGCGCGACTGGGGCTGGCGCATTCCGTTCGCGATCGGCGCGCTGGCCGCGGTCGTGGCGCTGTGGCTGCGGCGCAACATGGAGGAAACCGAATCCTTCCAGCGGCGCCAACTTGCTTCGATCCCGCAGTCGCGCCGCGAAGGCACGCTGCGCGCGTTGCTGCAGCATCCGCGCGCGGTGCTGACCGTGATCGGCCTGACCATGGGCGGCACGCTGGCGTTCTATACCTACACCACCTACATGCACAAATTCCTGGTCAACAGCGCCGGCCTGGACACGCGCACCGCGAGCCTGCTCAACGCCTCCACGTTGTTCGTGTACATGCTGCTGCAGCCGCTGGTCGGCGCGCTGTCGGACCGGATCGGCCGGCGGCCGGTGTTGATTGCCTTCGGGGTACTCGGCACGCTGTTGACCGTGCCGATCCTGAGCCAACTGCAGTCGGTCGCCACTGCCACGCAGGCGTTCTGGCTGATCCTGGCCGCACTGACCATCGTCAGCGGCTACACCGCGATCAATGCGGTGGTGAAGGCGGAACTGTTTCCAGTGGAAATCCGCGCGCTGGGCGTGGGCCTGCCGTATGCGCTGACCGTGGCGGTATTCGGCGGCACCGCCGAATACGTGGCGCTGTGGTTCAAGGGCATCGGCCACGAAAGCGGTTTCTACTGGTACGTCACCGCATGCATCGCCATTTCTCTGCTTGTTTACATCGCCATGCCGGATACGCAAAAACACTCGCGTATCGACCAGGATCCCGTAGGTACTTAGCCATGGCTAATTCCACTCCGCACCTCATCGTCATCGGCGGCGGCTTCGGCGGTCTCTGGGCCACGCGCGCGCTGGCCGACGCGCCTTTGCGCATCACCCTGGTGGATCGCTGCAACCATCATCTGTTCCAGCCGCTGCTGTACCAGGTGGCCACCGCCGGTCTGTCGTCGCCGGATATCGCCGCGCCGTTGCGCCATATCCTGCGCAAGCAGCGCAACGTGGAAGTGCGGCTGGCGGAAGTGCGCGACATTCATCCAGACGAACAACGCATCGGGCTGGACGACGGCAGCATGCTGGACTTCGACTATCTTCTCGTCGCCAGCGGCGCCACCCACGCTTACTTTGGCAACGACGCCTGGGCGGCGCATGCGCCCGGATTGAAGACGCTGGACGATGCGCTGCGGCTACGCCGCCGCCTGCTGCTGGCTTTCGAGCGCGCCGAAGCCGAAACCGATCCCGCCGCGCGCGCGGCCTGGCTGAGTTTCGCCATCGTCGGCGGCGGCCCCACCGGCGTGGAGCTGGCCGGCACGCTAGCGGAAATCGCGCGTCACACGCTGGTCAACGAGTTCCGCAACATCAATCCCTCGGACGCGCGCGTGCGCCTGATCGAAGCCGGGCCGCGCGTACTGTCCGCATTTCCCGAAGATCTTTCGCGCAAGGCGCAGCGACAGCTGCGAAAGTTGGGGGTGGAGGTGTCCACCGGCGCCGCGGTGACCCATATCGGCGAAAACGGCTATCGCCTGGGCGATGAGTTCGTCCCCGCGCGCACCGTGGTTTGGGCGGCGGGCGTGGCCGCATCTCCGCTGGCCGAAGCGCTGCGCGTGCCGCTGGACCGCGCCGGCCGCGTGCAGGTGCTGCCCGACCTGAGCGTGCCGGGACATCCGCGTATTTTCGTCGCCGGCGATCTGGCGTCCGTGCGGCAGAACGACAAACCGGTGCCCGGCGTCGCGCCGGCCGCCAAGCAGATGGGTCGGCATGTCGCCAACGCGATCCGCGCGCAGCTGCACAATAAACCCACACCGGCTTTCCGCTACAGGGACTACGGCAACCTGGCCACCATCGGCCGCATGGCCGCCATCGTGCACTTCGGCAAGCTCAAGCTTTCGGGTGTGCTGGCGTGGTGGTTCTGGCTGGCTGCGCACGTCTTTTTCCTGATCGGTTTCCGCAACCGCCTGGTGGTGCTGCTCAACTGGGCCTGGGCGTACTGGAGCTACCAGCGCGGCGCGCGCATCATCCTGGGCCGTGACGACGACGACGATCAAGCGCGATCCACCCGGCAGGCGTAGCAGCCTGGTTTCGCGTAGTGGATGTGCAGGTAGGAGGCGCCCGGCATCGCCAGCAGCTGCCCGATGCCGTGCTCCGCTTGCATGCCCGGCGTCACTTCCGCCCAGACCATCATGCCGCGCTTGTCGTAGGCCCGCAGCGACAGCGCGCGCCTGCGCAGTAGCTCCGGAATCTCATCGACCGCGGGTGTCGCCTGCTCCGCGGCTTCACGCACATAGATGGGTCCGGATGCGCGATACGGCGTATCGACCGCATGATGCGCGTACGGCAGGAGCAGCAAACGCTCGCCTTCCGCCGCATCCCGCAGGCTGACCCTGCATGGGTACACCGGCCGATCATCGGCGACCACGCGGCGGATATCGCGCGCCGCGAGTTCGCTGTCGGATAAATCCAGCAACGGCTGGAACGGGGTCATGGACAGGGCACTGATTCGGAATTTCATCGGGCACTCCAACGTTCGGGGAGGCCGACATGCTCACCCGCGGCTTCGGTACGCGATATCCGGATCTTGCTTTGTTGCGGAAATTCTCGATTTTCGTGCGCCAGTAATGAAAACGGCCCGGTTTCCCGGGCCGTTCCATGCGCATGCTTAGAGTCGCGTCAGGCCGTGAACAACGCTTTCATCTTCTTCAGCGCGTTGGCCTCGACTTGGCGAATGCGCTCGGCGGATACGCCGTATTCGTCGGCCAGTTCCTGCAGGGTGACCTTGTTGTCGTCGTCCAGCCAGCGGCGCATCACGATATCGCGCGAACGCTCGTCCAGCCCGGCCATGCCTTCGCGCAGCAGTTCCAGCTTGTTGCCCTCGCTGTCGGCGCGCTCGTAGGCCTGCGACGGATCCTCGTCCTGGGTCATCAGATACGCGCCCGGAGACGGCGGCGCGTGATCGTCGTCCTCGTCCGAGGGCGCGTCGAAACCGATGTCGCGACCGGACAGGCGCGATTCCATCTCCAACACTTCGCGCTTGGACACGTTGAGGTCCGCGGCCACCGCGGTGACTTCGGCGTCGTTCATCCAACCCAGGCGCTTCTTCGACTTGCGCAGATTGAAGAACAGCTTGCGCTGCGCCTTGGTGGTCGCGACCTTGACGATGCGCCAGTTCTTGAGAATGAACTCATGCATCTCGGCGCGAATCCAGTGGACCGCGAAGCTGACCAGACGCACGCCCATGTCCGGGTCGAAACGCTTGACTGCCTTCATCAGGCCGATGTTGCCTTCCTGGATCAGATCGCCCAGCTGCAGGCCGTAGCCGTTGTAGCCGCGGGCCACGTGCACGACGAAGCGCAGATGGGAATGCACCAACTCGCGCGCGGCGTCCAGATCCTCTTCGTCGCGGAAGCGGCGGGCCAGATGCTGCTCGTCGTCGACCGTCAGGACCGGAATCTGGTGCACGGCGCCGATGTAGGCGTCGAGCGAGCCGAGCGCGCTGGGAATGGGCAGGTTGTTGGCCACCATGGCGGTGGCGGCGGAGGTCTGGTTCATGGCGATCATTTTAGCAGTTGCGATGTTCGACTGCTAAGTCGGCGAATGGTTCCCATCGTTTCGGGAGTGGAACAACGGTCCGGGCCATTGCATTAAATTATTGAATCAATTGGCTTTCCCCGCCGAGACTTGCGCTTTTTGTTCAGCCGCCCGAACCACCCGCAGCAGGTTTCCGCCCCAGATATTGCGTATGTCCTGCTCGCTGTAACCGGCGGCCAGCAGGCGCTCGGTGATTTTGGGAAGCGCGGACACGTCTTCCAGGCCGGTCACGCCGCCGCCGCCGTCCCAATCCGCGCCGATGCCCACGTGCTCGGGGCCCGCGACTCGCAGGATATGCAGCAGGTGACGCATGTAGTCGTCCAAGTTGGCGCGCGGGATCGGATATTCGCGATCGATCGCAGCCTGCTCGCGCCGCCATAGCTGGATCTGTTGCGGCGTCAGCTCGCTGTGCGCGCCGAAACGCCGCTTCAGCGCGTCGAGCGCCTGTTCGCGCTGCGCGATTTTCGGCGTCGGCACCAGATACGCGCCAAGCGCGTTGACGTGGATCACGCCGCCCTGGGCCGCCAGCTTGCGCAAGCGGGCATCGTCGATATTGCGCGGATGGTCGTGGATGGCGTCGGCGCTGGTGTGCGACAGCACGATCGGCGTTCTGGACAGATCCAACAGCTGGTCGAACACCTGATCGCTGGCGTGCGAAGCGTCCAGTACGATGCCCAGGCGGTTGGCCTGCTCCACCAAGGCGCGCCCTTTCGGACTGAGACCGTTCCATTCGACGCCAGCCGGGTCGGTGGAAGAATCGCCGAAATCGTTGTTGCGGGTGTGGGTGATGCCCAGCATGCGCAAGCCGAGCTGTTGATAGGCGCTCAGCAAGGTGGGATCGCTGGCCAGAGGCGATGCGTTTTCCATGCTGATGAAGACAACACGCCTGTCGGCCTTGGCGATGCGTTCGGCGTCGTCGGCGCTCAGCGCGAGTTCGAACTGCTGCGGATGCGCCGCGATCATTTCGCGGATCGCGGTCAGCCTGCGCAGCCCGTGATCGCGTGCCTGGCGATTGCTTTCCTCATCGCGCCCGCCTTGGGCGGTGTACACCACCCAGAATCCTCCATCGAGCCCGCCCTCGCGCATCCGCGGCAGGTCGACTTGGGCGAATTCGCCATCGTGCTGGTGGTTATCGAGGATGCTCCAGCCCGGCCGGTGCAGGTTCGAGGGCGTGTCCAGATGGGTATCCAGCACGATGATCTTCTCGTGCAACGCGGCGGCCCCCGCGGACACATGCCCTTCATCCGCGAACACCGGTGCGGAACAAGCCAACAATGCCGCCAACATCAATTTCCCGCCCATTCTTCGCCTCCAGGTTCTGGCTGATGTTATCAAGCCGGGGAGCGGCCGGTTGCCTGCGGGCAAATCCATTGCGCATGCGCGTTCGGATCATCGGCCACGGACATTGCCTATCCCCTAGCGCCTTCCATGCGTACGGCTTGATCGGGCAGCTCTGGAACCCGTGCCGTATATCGCATCAAAAAACACAAAGAAAAACGCCACCCCTTACGGGATGGCGTTTTGGGTAAAGACCCTGGCGATGACCTACTCTTGCATGGCTTAAGCCACACTACCATCGGCGCAGCTGCGTTTCACTTCCGAGTTCGGGATGGGATCGGGTGGTTCCACAGCGCTAATTTCACCAGGGAGACGATTGGAGCGTCGCTCATACCTATCAAAAATAGGAGTGGCGCCTGTCTCTCATAAGGTCTTGGGAAGTAGTTTGCTATTTAGGTTTTCAATCGACGTGTTGTCGAGGCTAAAGCAACTTGAGGTTATATGGTCAAGCCGCACGGATCATTAGTATCAGTTAGCTCAACGCATTGCTGCGCTTACACACCTGACCTATCAACGACGTAGTCTTCATCGTTCCTTTAGGGGACTTGTGTCCCGGGAGATCTCATCTTGAGGCGCGCTTCCCGCTTAGATGCTTTCAGCGGTTATCGCTTCCGAACGTAGCTACCCGGCAATGCCACTGGCGTGACAACCGGAACACCAGAGGTTCGTCCACTCCGGTCCTCTCGTACTAGGAGCAGCCCCTCTCAAATCTCCAACGCCCATGGCAGATAGGGACCGAACTGTCTCACGACGTTCTGAACCCAGCTCGCGTACCACTTTAAATGGCGAACAGCCATACCCTTGGGACCGACTACAGCCCCAGGATGTGATGAGCCGACATCGAGGTGCCAAACACCGCCGTCGATATGAACTCTTGGGCGGTATCAGCCTGTTATCCCCGGAGTACCTTTTATCCGTTGAGCGATGGCCCTTCCATACAGAACCACCGGATCACTAAGACCTACTTTCGTACCTGCTTGATCCGTCGATCTCGCAGTCAAGCACGCTTATGCCTTTGCACACAGTGCGCGATGTCCGACCGCGCTGAGCGTACCTTCGTGCTCCTCCGTTACTCTTTGGGAGGAGACCGCCCCAGTCAAACTACCCACCATACATGGTCCCCGCTCCGGATTACGGAGCTAGGTTAGAACGTCAAGCACGACAGGGTGGTATTTCAAGGTTGGCTCCACGACAGCTAGCGCCATCGCTTCAAAGCCTCCCACCTATCCTACACAGACGAACTCAACGTTCAATGTAAAGCTATAGTAAAGGTTCACGGGGTCTTTCCGTCTTGCCACGGGAACGCTGCATCTTCACAGCGATTTCAATTTCACTGAGTCTCGGGTGGAGACAGCGCCGCTGTCGTTACGCCATTCGTGCAGGTCGGAACTTACCCGACAAGGAATTTCGCTACCTTAGGACCGTTATAGTTACGGCCGCCGTTTACTGGGGCTTCGATCAAGAGCTTCGCCTTGCGGCTGACCCCATCAATTAACCTTCCAGCACCGGGCAGGCGTCACACCCTATACGTCCACTTTCGTGTTTGCAGAGTGCTGTGTTTTTGATAAACAGTCGCAGCGGCCTGGTTACTTCGGCCTCCCCCAGCTATTAACCAGAAGAGGCGCACCTTCTCCCGAAGTTACGGTGCTATTTTGCCTAGTTCCTTCACCCGAGTTCTCTCAAGCGCCTGAGAATTCTCATCCTACCCACCTGTGTCGGTTTACGGTACGGTCTTCGTGAGCTGAAGCTTAGGAGCTTTTCCTGGAAGCGTGATATCAGCAGCCTAGCCCTAATGGGCCGGTCCTTAACCTCAACATTGAACCCCCGGATTTGCCAAAGGGTTCTGCCTCAGTTCTCTCACCAGGACAACCAACGCCTGGCCTGCCTAACCTTCTCCGTCCCTCCATCGCACTCACGCGAGGTGCAGGAATATTAACCTGCTTCCCATCGACTACGGCTTTCGCCCTCGCCTTAGGGGCCGACTAACCCTGCGTCGATTAACGTTGCGCAAGGAAACCTTGGGCTTTCGGCGTGCGGGCTTTTCACCCGCATTATCGTTACTCATGTCAGCATTCGCACTTCCGATACCTCCAGCAGACTTCTCAATCCACCTTCAACGGCTTACGGAACGCTCCTCTACCGCGCATAACTCCGAAGAGTTACGCACCCCAAGCTTCGGTTCATCGCTTAGCCCCGTTAAATCTTCCGCGCAGAC
>JAESGX010000070.1_pt1:0-20000 | contig 180044 bp, 147 predicted proteins | sample 9269801 | NCBI WGS metagenome assembly JAESGX01 (sample SAMN16773122, study PRJNA677054) | algae metagenome | isolation source: Pleurocapsa minor GSE-CHR-MK-17-07R and co-occurring heterotrophs from wet... | place: USA: Lower Calf Creek Falls, Grand Staircase Escalante National... | reverse complement strand
TTCCACGTCTTCGCGCGTCATTGGCTTGCGCGTGGCGTTCTTGCCGCTGGGGTCGCCGATCATGCCGGTGAAGTCGCCGATCAGGAAAATCACCTGATGGCCCAAGTCCTGGAACTGCCGCATCTTGTTCAGCAGCACGGTGTGGCCGATATGCAGGTCCGGCGCGGTCGGGTCGAACCCGGCCTTGATGCGCAGCGGCCGGCCCAGCTTGAGCCGGGCTTCCAGTTCGTCGCGCTTGAGGATTTCGTCGGCGCCGCGGCCGATCAATGCTAGTGCTGCTGCGTGGGGCAAGAGCGTGACTCCGGAAAAGTCTGAATTGTGACGATCGACGCGTCGGTTCAGGACGTTAAAGTTAAATGAAAGTTAATTGACGGGCCGCCGGAAAAACCAATCCGCTCAAGGGTTTGACGTGGACATTTCGCGTGATTATGGTACCCCGATTGGGCTCGCCGTCTTGGGCCGGGGCATCACCAACATGCACAACCACGCTGACGGCAGCAGCCGCAAGCGGCGTTTTCAAGAACGTCTGGAAATCCTTCGCGATTCGGCGCTGCATCGTCAATTGAAAGCGCATCTGGCGGCCCGTCACTGGACGCGCAGGCAGTGGATCCACGCCAGCCTGTTCACCACCATCGGGGTGATGGTGGCCACCATCGTGCCGGGTTTCTCCACCGTGATGCAGGTGCCGGCCAGCGAGCCTCACGCCGTGCTGCCGCTTGAGTTGCCGCAGCTTTCCCCGGAAAGACAGGCGGGCAACGCCGGCGACAGCTGGCAGCTGATGCGGGTGAAGCCGGGACAGACCCTGGGTTCGCTGTTCGAGGAGCTCGATATCCCCGCCGCCACCATGCAGCGCATCCTCAAGCATCCCGGCGCCAAGAGCGCGCTGACCAAACTCAAGCCCGGCGCCGAGCTGGCCTTCGACCTGCCGGTCAGCGGCGACTTGCGTACCCTGCGCTTCGACCGCGACGCCGACCACCGTGTGGAGCTGTCGCTGGCGGGCGATGAAATCAAGGAAACCGTCCGCAAGCGCGAAACCGCCACCCGCACCGTGGTGCTGAGCGGCAAGGTGGGGCGTTCGCTGTTCCGTTCGGCGCGCAAGGCGGGGCTGACCGCGGCCAACGTCAACTCGATGACCGACGATATTTTCAAGTACGACATCGATTTCGACTCCGATCTGGACGCCGACGACCGCTTCAGCGTGGTGGTGGAACAGACCTGGCGCGAGGGCGAAGTGGTGGCCACCAGCCCAGTGCTGGCGGCGACGTTCACCGTCGACGGCGAGCTGCACTCCGGATTCCGCTACGCGCGGCCCGGCGGCAAGCCGGAATACTTTACCGCGCAGGGCCGGCCGCTGAAGAAGACCTTCATCCGCATGCCCATCCCATACGCGCGTCTCAGCTCCAAATTCGGCGCGCGCCGGCACCCGGTGCTGGGCAGCATGCGCATGCACAAGGGCGTGGACTATGCCGCGCCCACGGGCACGCCGATCATGGCGGCGGGCGATTCGCGGGTGGAATTCATCGGCTGGCAGCGCGGCTATGGCAACACCGTGATCCTGAACCATGGCCGCGGCTACACCACTCTGTACGGACACATGTCGCGCACCGCCAAGCTGCGCAAAGGGCAGTCGGTGGCGCAGGGCACGGTGATCGGCTACGTGGGCTCCACCGGTATGTCCACCGGCCCGCACCTGCACTACGAATTCCGCGTCAACGGCGCGCACCGCAATCCCCTGTCCATCACCATGCCGCCGCCCGAGCCGCTGTCGGGCGCGCAGCTGGCGGCGTTCCGCACCCAGACTTCGAACGCGCTGGCGCGGATCCGCACGGTGGAAAACATCATCTACGCGGATATCTCGCCGGCCCCGGCCATGCAAACCGTAGCCGCCGCGCTCGCTCCCAAGAAACGCCGATAGCCGCCAGCGCTTGCCGACTCGGGACGGGGACGCGATGCTGCGTGTCCCCGCGCTGACGCGCCCTGCTCCGGCCACGGCATGCTTGACCCCGCCACTACCCCGATTTATCTGGGTCTGATTTCCGGCACCAGCGCCGACGGCATCGACGCCGCGCTGGTGCGCTTCACGCCGCGCTGCGAGCTGCTGTTCGGCCGCACTTACGTCTGGGATGCGTCGCTGCGCGCGCGTCTGGTCGCGCTGGGACAGGGCGGCGACGCCACTTCACTGGACGAACTGGGCGAACTGGACGTGCGCATCGCGCATGCATTCGCGCAGGCGGCCGAGGCGGCGATCGCCGAGGCCGGGGTCGGACGCGCGCAGGTGCGGGCCATCGGTTCGCACGGGCAGACCGTGCGCCATCGGCCGGAAGCGGCGTTTCCCTTCACCTGGCAAATGGGCGATGGCAACGTCATCGCCGAACGCACCGGCATCGCCACCGTGGCCGATTTCCGCCGCCGCGATGTCGCCGCGGGCGGCCACGGCGCGCCGCTGATGCCGGCGTTCCATGCAGCCATGCTGCATTCGGACGAAGAAGACCGCGCGGTGTTGAACCTGGGCGGCATCGGCAACTTCACCCTGCTGTCGCGGTCCGGCGCGGTGCGCGGTTTCGACACCGGGCCGGCCAATGCGCTGATGGACGCGTGGTGCGAACGCCACACCGGCCAGGCGTTCGATGCCAATGGCGCGTTCGCCGCCAGCGGCAGGGCCGATGCGGCGCTGCTGGCGCGGCTGCTGGAGGAGCCCTGGTTCGCGCTGCCGCCGCCGAAAAGCACCGGGCGCGAGCAGTTCCATCTGTCCTGGCTGGAGTCGCGTTTGAGCGGCGCCATGGTGTCGCCGGCCGACGTGCAGGCGACGTTGCTGGAGCTGAGCGCGGCCACCGTCGCCGATGCGCTGCGCGCCACCCAGCCCGAAACCCGGCGCGTGCTGGTATGCGGCGGCGGCGTGCACAACGCCGCGCTGATGGCGCGGATCGCCGCGTGGCTGCCGGAACTGAGGGTGGAATCCACCGCGGCGCACGGGCTGGATCCGGACTACGCGGAAGCGATGGGCTTCGCCTGGCTGGCGCGGGAAACCCTGGAAGGCAGGCCGGGCAACCTGCCCAGCGTGTCAGGCGCGAAAGGCCTCAGAGTCCTGGGCGCGATGTATCCGGCTTGAACGAAGCCTCTGTCTGTAGATACCGTCTTCCCCATCATCCGGGGACAATGCCTCCCATAGGGCGGCGTTGTCGAGATACAAGGAGCTGCGTAAGCTGCGACCGGAAATCGTCCGGGCGGGCAGCTATCCGCAAGTTCCATTCTTGGGTCGCAGCTTACGCAGCTCCTACAAAAACCAAGCTTCAGAAACCGTGTCCGCGCGGAACGTCTTTCAAGGCGGTGATGGCGGCGGATAGCACATCCACTTCCTTGTCGTTGAAGCCGCTGCGTACTTCGGCCTCGATGGCGAACAGTCCCTGCTCCAGCAGGTGGTACAGGGTGTCGTGCATGTTCCAGCCGCGCGCCTCGGCCACGCGGCGGATGCGATCGGCCAGCACCGGGTCGATGTCTTTGAGCACGATGTCGGTCATGTCGCTCCCCCAGCGTGGTTGACTTGAGCTTCGTTCGCCGGGGCTCCGCCCGGTTTCACGTCCGCGACCGATTCCCGTATCCGCCGCCACAAAAAAATCAGCAACAACAGGGTCGGGATCACGGTCAGGGCGCTCAGGATGAAGAATGTACTGTACGACGTCGCCTCGACGACGTAACCGGAGACGCCGCCGGCAAACTTACCGGGGAGGTTGGCTAACGAGACCAAGAGCGCGAACTGGGTGGCGGTGAAATTACGGTCGGTCAACGAAGACATGAACGCGACCAGCGTGGTTCCGGCAAAACCCTGGAACAGGTTGTCGGCGCTGACCGCGGCATAGAATGCCCAAATCTGGGAGGGATTCTGCGCCATGAGCAGAAATGCGACGTTCGAGAGCGCCACGCCGACGGCAGCCACGAAAAGCATCCGTCGGAAACCGAACGCGGCCACGCACAGACCGCCCAGGAACGCCCCCGCTATCCCCATCCACACGCCGTAGAGCTTGGACACCGTGGCGATATCGCCCTTGGTGTATCCGGAGTCCAGATAGAAGGGGCCTGCCATGACTCCGATCACCTGGTCGGGAAATTTGAAGAGGCCCACGAACAGCAACAGCGCCAAGCCCAGGCCTAAGCCATTGCTGGAAAAAAAGCTGGAAAACGGCTGCCAGAACGCGCCGAAAAAATCGATCCGGCGCACGACCGTGGACTCCGGCGCAACCGGCTCACGACACAGCAGCGTGGCGATGATGGGCAGCAGCATGAGCGAGGCCATGACCAGGTAAGCGCTCTTCCAGCCGCTGTATTCGGCCAGGTACAGGGCACCCGCTCCAGCTAGGATCAGCCCGATCCGATAGCCCAGGGTGTAGGTCGCTGCGAGCGCCGCCTGCGCCGCTACTGGAGCGATCTCGATGCGATACGCATCCACCACCGAATCCTGGGTTGCTCCGGCGAACGAGGCGATCAGGACCCAGGTCACCAAACCAGACACGCCCAGTTCGGGTCGTGAATAGGCCAGCGCGATCAGGCTTAACGCAACCAGCCCTTGAGAAACCAGGAGCCACGATCGGCGTCGGCCGAGAAACGCGACCAGCGGGAACGCGTATCGGTCGATCAACGGCGCCCACAGGAACTTGAGCAGGTAAAAGAAGCTCGCCAGGCTGATCAAGCCGATGCTGCCCAGATCCAGACCCACATCGCGCAAGCGCGTGGACAGGGTCATCGACGCGATCAGCAGGAACGGCAGTCCGCTGCCGAAGCCCAAAAACAGCATGGTCAATGCCGCCGGCGTGCCAAAGGCGCGTTTGACGCCCCGCCACCCCTTGTAAGAGACCGATTGATCGGCCGCGGCGGGAGCCGTCATGCCGCGTAATCCACGGTAAACGGCGCGTGATCCGAAAACCGCGACGCGGTGTGGACGGAACAAGCTTTCAACCTGTCGCGCAGAGAGGGGCTGACGATCTGGTAATCGATGCGCCAACCGATATTGTTGGCGCGCGCGGCGCCGCGGTTGCTCCACCAGGTGTAGTCCTGGCCCTCGGGATGCAGCGCGCGGTAAGCGTCCACCCAGCCGTCCGTGCCGTCATCGGCGAGGTCCACGCATAGGCCATTGAGCCAGTCGCGTTCGGCCGGCAGGCAGCCGGAATTCTTCTGGTTGCTAGTCCAGTTCCTGATGTCCAGGCGTGAGCGCACGATGTTCCAGTCGCCGCACAGCACGTAGTCGCGGCCGCTGCCGCGCCACTGCTCCAGGATCGGGGCCAGCCACGCCATCACCTTGAACTTGAAACCCTGGCGCAGATCGCCCGACGACCCGGAGGGAATGTAGAACGACACCACGCTCAAATTGCCGAAACGCGCTTCCAGGTAGCGCCCTTCTTCGTCGAACTCCTCCCAGCCCAATGCGGTGCGCACTTCGTCCGGCTCGCGCTTGCTGTAGATGGCCACGCCGCTGTAGCCCTTCTTGGTGCTGGCGTCGCGGAACCAGGCCCTGTAGCCGGCCGGCAGGAATTCAGGCCCGGCCAGCTGGTGCTCCTGGGCCTTGGTTTCCTGTACGCACAGCACGTCGGCCCGCTGCGTGGCGAACCAGTCGAAAAATCCCTTGCTGGCGGCCGAGCGCAGCCCGTTGGCGTTGAAACTGATGATTCGCATGGGCGGGAATGGGGAATGGGGAAAGGAGAATGGAAGAGCATAACCCGAGGCCCAGGACGCACCGCGGGCAGGCTCATCAACGCCGCAATGCGCTACGCTTCCTCCATTCCGGTTTCCCCATTTCCCATTCCCGGCCGCCCCATGCACAAGCAACGCTTCCTGCAACTGGCCCTGCATGCGCAGGCGCTGCGCTTCGGCGAGTTCACCCTGAAGTCGGGGCGGCTGAGCCCGTATTTTTTCAATGCCGGGCGTTTCGACAGCGGCGACAAGCTGGCGCAGCTGGCCACGTGCTATGCCGATGCGGTGGAGGCGGCGGGTATCAAGTTCGACCTGCTGTTCGGCCCGGCCTACAAAGGCATCCCGCTGGCGACCGCGCTGGCCTGCGAATTCGCGCGCCGCGGCCGCGACCTGCCGCTGGCCTTCAATCGCAAGGAAACCAAGACCCACGGCGAAGGCGGCGCGCTGATCGGCGCGCCGCTGGAAGACCGCCGGGTGCTGATCGTCGACGACGTGATCACCGCCGGCACCGCCATCCGCGAAGCGCTGGGCCTGATCCGCGCAGCCGGTGGCACTGGGGCGGGGATAGTGGTGGCCCTGGACCGGCAGGAAGTGCTGGGCGAACCAGGCGATGCCGGCCCGCGCCGCTCGGCCGCGCAAACGGTCGCGGCGGCTACCGGCGTGCCTGTGATTGCGGTCGCAAACCTGCACGACCTGCTTGCTTTCGCCGGCGAAAGCGCTGACCTTGTTTCCCACCGCGACCAGCTGCTCGCCTATCGCGCGAGCTACGGCAGCGGACCATCGGATTAGCAGAAGGGGCTGCGAACATGCCGAACATCAGATTGCCGACTCTGGCGCTGTGCGTCTTGCTGGCGCCGGCCGCGCTGGCGCAGAAAGCCGATGCGCCGGCCAAGAAACTGTACTGTTGGAACGAGAACGGCCAACGCGTCTGCAGCGACGCGCTGCCGGCCGAGGCGGTGAACCGCGCGCGCCAGGAGATCAACGCCAAGAGCGGCATGCGCACCGCTGAGGTCGAGGGCGCGCTGACCGATGAAGAACGCGCGCTGGCCGCTTCGGCCGAAGTGCAGCGCCGCGTCGACCAGGCCGCCGCCGAAACCCGGCGCCGCACCGATCAGGCCATGCTGCTGTCGTACCAGACCGAAGACGAACTGCGCCGCGTGTTCAACGAGCGCACCGGCATCGTCGACAACAGCATCCGCACCGCGCGCTACAACGTCGCCAGCCTGCGCGAGGGCCTGGTCAGCCTGCTGCGGACCGCCGGCGACCGAGAGCTCGCCGGCAAACCGGTGAACCCGGAAGTGGCCACCAACATCCGCCGCCGCCACAGCGAACTGCTGCGCCAGCGTCAACTGCAGTCCAGCTTCGAAACGCAGCGCAAGGCGCTGGACGTGGAGATCGCCGACATCACCAGGCGGTATCGGCAGATGAAGGGGATTGGGGAGGCGGCGGAGGCGGTGAGCGAGGCGGCGCCGGATACTACCAAGCAGTAGTTGGAACCCACACACATGCCGTCGCGGTCATACATTGATGACTCACTAAAAGATCGGGCCATCCGCAGCTATGGAGTCGCGCCGTATCTTATTGTTTACGCTCTTGCGTTCACGGCGGCTTACGCATTTTCCAGTCCGGCAGTGTTTCCTATTCCCCTGCTAGACTCACTGGGTGTCATCAAAGTTAGCGCTGCTTCAACTTGGGCCTTTATTGTGGCTTATCCCGTATTCCACTTTCTGATGAGGCCTCGCGTGTACTCGGGTGGACTCGAGGCGCTGCCAGGTTCCGCTGCTGCGATGGCGCTTGGATCGTGTGTTGCTTTGCTGCCCGTCTATTTTCTTTCATTGGCGCTGACTGATAACCCAAGCGGCATAATAGCCAAGCAATTGCAGAATCCACTTGCTGCGGCAGGTTTTCTTGCGGCCGTGAGTGCTACCGTCTCACTTGGAACCTTTCTCTTTCTTGAGCCTTTGCGGCGGAGTTTTCAGCATAGGTTCTAACAGTTTCATCCAAGCCGGACCCGCTTCGTTGCTTTCTTCAAATGTGTCATCGTTCAATTGCAGCAACGTACCGGCTGGGCAAGTTGCCACGAGTAGGCCTAGCAACTCGTGGGTGTTATTCGTTGTGCAGCCTCGGCACCAGGGTTATCCTCGCAGCCATGAACATTCCGGCAGAGAAAATCACCGAGGCCGCTTTGGCGCTTTCCAGCGATGCGCGGGCGCTTTTAGCGGATCGTCTGGTTGAAAGCCTCGATCCGCTTACAGATGAAGACGTTCGCGATTCATGGGCGGCCGAAGCGCTCCGAAGACTGGATGAAGCACGCTCCGGCAAGGTCGAAACCATTCCAGCCGATGAGGTTGCTGCGCGCGTACGTGCTTTGGTCAAGTGACACGTCTTGAATTTCACCCAGAAGCGCTGGCTGAATATGAATTCGCGGTCCAGCACTACGAGTATCGTCAGGCCGGTTTGGGCAGCCGATTCATCGCCAGCGTTGAGGCTGCACTTCAAAGCGTTCTAGACGCGCCCGCGACTTGGCCTGTTCTGGAGCAAGACGTGCGGCGCCGCCTCACCCGTGTTTTCCCGTATGCGGTGCTCTTCTCGATCGAACCCGACAGCATCCTTGTGCTCGCAGTCATGCACTGCCATCAGCAGCCAGGCTACTGGCGCTCACGCACAGACGGCTGAAAGTCGTCTTATAGAAGCCTAAGCCGCTGGATGACCAGCTTCGCTTTTGAGAAACACTTCCCGCCTTCGCGGGGATGACGAATGACCAGATTCCAACAAGATTTCAAAACGTCGCCGTCAGCTCCGGCGCCACGCTGGTCAGGTGCGCGCGGAAGGCGTCCTTGATGCGGGTGAGGGCGTGCTGGTTGTCGGCTTCGAAGCGCAGCACCAGGATCGGGGTGGTGTTGGAGGCGCGGACCAGGCCCCAGCCGTCTTCCCAGTCGGCGCGCAGGCCGTCGATGGTGGCGATACGTGCGCCTTCGAAAGAAGCGCTGGCGACGAAACGGGTCACGATCTCGTGCGCGTTGCCGGCCGGCACGTCCACCTTGATTTCCGGCGTGGACAGCGCGTTGGGCAAGGCGGAGAGCACTTCGCTCGGCGTTTCTGGGCGCGAGGCGAGGATTTCCAGCAGGCGCGCGGCCGAATACAGGCCGTCGTCGAAGCCGTACCAGCGCTCCTGGAAGAAGAAGTGCCCGCTCATCTCGCCAGCCAACTCCGCACCGGTTTCGCGCATCTTGGCCTTGATCAGCGAATGCCCGGTCTGCCACATCAACGGGGTGCCGCCGTGGCGCAGGATCCAGCCCTGCAGCTTGCCGGTGCACTTGACGTCGTAGATGACCAGCGCGCCGGGATTGCGCTCCAGCACGTCGGCGGCGAACAGCATCAGCAAGCGGTCGGGGAAGATGATCTCGCCTTCCTTGGTGACCACGCCCAGGCGGTCGGCGTCGCCGTCGAAGGCCAGGCCCAGGTCGGCGTCGAAGCGCTTGACGGTCTGGATCAGATCTTCGAGATTGTGCGGATCGCTGGGGTCGGGGTGATGGTTGGGGAAGGTGCCATCGACGTCGCAATACAGCGGAATCACCTCGGCGCCGATGGCTTCCAGCAGCTGCGGCGCGATTTCGCCGGCCACGCCATTGCCGGCGTCCACCACCACTTTCAGCGGACGGTCCAGCTGCACGTCGTCGGCGATGCGCTGGATGTAGTCGGCGGAAATCTCGCGCTGCTGCAGGTTGCCGGGCACGCTGGCCTGGTGCAGACGCTGTTCGTCGATGCGCGCGTACAGATCGGTGATGGCGTCGCCGGACAGCGTTTGCCCGCCGACCACGATCTTGAAGCCGTTGTAGTCCGGCGGGTTGTGGCTGCCGGTCACCGCCACGCTGCTGCCGGTGCGCAGGTGGTAGGCGGCGAAGTAGGCCACGGGCGTGGGCGCCAGACCGATGTCGATCACGTTGCGGCCGGCTTTGCGCAGGCCTTCGATCAGCCCGGCGGACAGCTCCGGGCCGGACAGGCGGCCATCGCGGCCGACCACGATGTCGTCCAGGCCCTGTTCCTCCATCAACGAACCGATGGCCTGACCGATGCGTTCGGCCACTTCCACGCTCAGCGTGGTGCCGACCACGCCGCGGATGTCGTAAGCGCGGAAGATGCCGGGATCCACCGCGATGTGCTTGCCGCTGGTTTTGGTTGGGGTCACTGCGTTGTCCGTGGGGGCGCGCGCCGGTGCCGCGGGCAGCGGTTCGCGCTGGAGGGCTTGGCCCAGGGTGGGTTCGTTGTCGTCGTGCACGCCTTGGCGGCGGGCTCGGGGACGCAGATTCAGGCGTCCCGTGGCCAACAGTAAAGCGGCTAGCGTGAGCGCGCCGAGAACGGCGGCCGCCGCCAGGCTGGCGATAGCGCCGAATCCCATGGCGCCCTGGGTGGGATCGGGAAGCGCAGCGGCCACGCGCAAGCCGGTCTTGCCCACCGGCCGCGACAGGGCTTCGGCTTCCTCGGTCAGGCCCGTGTTGCCGGTTTCGTGCACGGTGTAGCTGCCCTGGCGCAGCGCCAGATAGGCGGGCGCGGAGGCCGCGTTTTTGTCGAAATCGCCGGTCAGGGTGCTCAGTGGCAGAGTCACGTAGACCACCCGGTCGCCCGCCGCGGCGGCCACGCCGAGCTGGCTCCGCTTGCCTTCGCGCACCACGCGGGCCACGGCGTTGCCTTCGTTCAAGGCGCTTTCCAGCAGCGCCAGCTTGCTGAAACCAAACGCCGACGGATCCGCATACGCGGTTTCCAGATCGACCGGCAGGATCTGCACCGGACCGGCGGCCGGCCAGCCCTCGCCGATGGCCCTGGCCGCGGCGGCGGTATCGCCGGCGCGCAGTGCGGCCTGCACCGGCGCCTTGGCGAGCCGGTCGCTGAGCTGCTTGGCCTGCACCGACAGCACCTGCTGGGTGGCGGCCACGGCGGCGTCGCGGGATTGCTGCAGGTCCTCGGCCAGGCGCGCGTCGCGCCACTGCTGCACGCCGCTCCAGCCCAGCCACGCGGCCAGCAGCGCGAACAGCACCGCCAGCAGCGGCAGTACGCGGCGCAGATCGACCGCAGGCGAGGCCGACTTGTTTGTTGTGTTCTCAACCATGCGTTGTTGTCCCCATCAGCGGACGCCTGTGTGGCCGAAGCCCCCTTCGCCACGCGCGCTGTCCGCGAAAGTATCCACTACCCGCAAGCTTATCCGCGTGATCGGCAGCACAACCAGCTGCGCGATGCGGTCGCCGGGCTGGATGGTGAAAGGCTCCGGGCTGCGGTTCCACACGCTGATCAGCAGCGGCCCCTGGTAGTCGGCGTCGATCAGGCCGGTGCCGTTGCCCAGCACGATGCCGTGGCGATGGCCCAGGCCCGAACGCGGCAGCACCATCGCGCACAGCTGCGGGTCGGCCAGATGCAGGGCGATGCCGCTGGGCACCAGCGCGGTATCGCCGGGCGCAAGCGCCAGGGGCGTTTCGATCGCGGCGCGCAGATCCAGCCCCGCGCTGGCGGCGGTGGCGTAGGCCGGCAGCGGCCATTCGTCGCCGAAGCGCGGATCCAGCAGCTTCACTTCGACCGCATGCGCGGCGGACTTCGGTGACGTCATGCGTGCAGGCGCTCCACGATCAGGTCGATCAGTTCGTCGGCAAGGCGGGTCTTGGGGCCGGCGGCGAACACGCGCTCGCCGTCCTTCCAGAACGCGGTCATCGCGTTGCGGTCGCTCTCGAAACCGCCGTCGGCGACGCCCACGCGATTGGCCACGATCAGATCCAGACGCTTGGCCACCAGCTTGCCGCGCGCGTAGCCGGCCACGTTCTCGGTTTCGGCGGCGAAGCCCACCACCAGCTTCAGGCCCTGGGTCCGCGACGCGACTTCGGACAGAATGTCGGGCGTGCGCACCAGATCCAGCGCCAGCGATTCGTTCGACTTCTTGATCTTGTTGGAAGCCGGCACGCGCGGCGTGTAATCGGCGACCGCGGCCGCGCCTATATAGAGGTCCGCCGGAAACGCGGCGAATACCGCCGCATGCATCTGCGCCGCCGAACGCACATCCACCCGCCGCACGCCAGCGGGCGTGGGCAGATTCACCGGGCCGCTGACCAGCACCACCTCGGCCCCGCGCCGCGCGGCGCTGGCGGCCACCGCGAAGCCCATCTTGCCGCTGCTGCGGTTGCCCAGGTAGCGCACCGGGTCCAGATCTTCATAAGTGGGGCCGGCGCTGACCACCACTTTCAGACCCTGCAGGGCGCCGTCGCTCTCGCTGGCGGAAGCTTCCAGCGCGGCGACGATTTCGTGCGGTTCGCGCAGACGGCCCGGACCGGATTCGCCTTCGGCCAAGGGGCCGTCCGCCGGGCCGACGATCTGCACGCCGCGCGCGCGCAGTATTTCCACATTCGCCTGGGTGGCCGGATGCTCCCACATGCGGTGATTCATGGCCGGCGCCACCGTGATCGGCGCGGTGGTGGCCAGGCACAGCGTGGTCACCAGGTCGTCGGCGGCGCCGTGCGCCAGCTTGGCCAGCAGGTCGGCCGTGGCCGGCGCGATCAGCACCTTGTCGGCCCAGCGCGCCAGTTCGATATGGCCCATCGCCGCTTCCGCCGCGCTGTCCCACAGCGTGGTCCGCACCGGATGCCCGGACAGCGCCTGGAAGCTGAGCGGAGTGACGAACTGCTGCGCGCCCGCGGTCATCGCCACCTGCACCTGCGCGCCCGCGTCCTGCAGCCGGCGGACCAGCTCCAGCGACTTGTACGCGGCGATGCCGCCGCCGACGCACAGCAGCAGCTTCTGGCCTTGCAGACGGCCGCTCGAGTTTTCCGCCACGTCAGGAATTTCCTATCGCTATACAGGCAGTTAGCTTACCCGATGGCCCGGCGCAGCCCGATGGCGCTGCGCCATGAGCAAGCGCAGGCTGGTTCCATGCACATACGCGACTGGCCCATCGAAGAACGACCCCGCGAAAAGCTGCTGGCGCGCGGCGCCGGCGCGCTGTCGGATGCGGAACTGCTGGCGATCTTCCTGGGCTCGGGCCTGCGCGGCCGCGATGCTGTGCAGACCTCGCGCGAGCTGCTGGCCGCGCACGGCCCGCTGCGCGCCCTGCTGGAAAACGGCCCGGCGGCCCTGGCCAAGCTGCCCGGGCTGGGCCCGGCGCGCGCCTGCAAGCTCAGCGCCGCGCTGGAACTCGGCCACCGCCACTTGGCCGCTTCGCTGGAGCGCGGCGAGATCCTGACCGACCCTGCTGCCGCTGGCCGCTACTTCGCCCGACGCTTGCGCGCGCGCGGTCACGAGGTGTTCGCCGCGCTGTTCCTGGACACGCGGCACCGCGCCTTGGCGTTCGAAGAGCTGTTCCAGGGCACGCTGGACGGCGCTGAAGTGCATCCGCGCGAAATCGTGCGCCGCGCCCTGGCCCACAACGCGGCCGCCGTGATCGTGGGCCACAACCACCCCTCCGGCAACGCCGAACCTTCGTCCGCCGACCGCGCCATCACCGCGCGCCTGAAACAGGCGCTGGCGCTGGTCGAAGTACGGCTGCTGGATCATTTCGTGGTCGGCGACGGGCCGGCGGTGTCGCTGGCGGCGCGGGGCTGGGTTTGAGTGCGCTTCATTGACACCTAATTCTCGATGCGTACGATACACACTAGGTGAACAGCAGGTCACTTATCCGTGAACTGCAGGCGGCCGGCTGGATACTTGCTTCGTACCCGCGGATCGCACCATGCCTTCCAGCATCCTCAGCGTCACGGCACGCTGGTGGTGCCGCATCCTAAAAAGGATTTGGGCAAAGGACTGGCTGCCGCGATCCGCAAGCAAGCTAGGCTACAGGCTGAGGTCGGTCTTATGCGTTATCCCATCGCCATCGAGCCCGGAACCGGCAAGACCGCCTTTGGAGTCGTCGTCCCCGACCTGCCCGGCTGTTTCTCGGCGGGAGACACGGTGGATGAGGCGATCGACAATGCCGAGATCGCAGCCACGCTGTGGATAGATGCGGCGTTGGACGCCGGACAGGCGATTCCCAGGCCTTCGTCGGTGGATGCGGTGCGCATGCATCCGGACTACGCCGGCTGGTTGTTCGGCATGGTCTGCGTGGATCCCGCAAAACTCGACGACACCATCGAGCGCGTCAACATCACCTTGCCGCGCCGCGTCCTGCGCCGGCTCGATGCCAAGGCAAAGGAAGCCGGCGAAAGCCGCTCCGGTTACATCGCCAAAATGGCGATCGGCTGAGACCACCACCGCCGTACTCGGCTAAAATTCCGGCACTCCGCGCTATCCGCGTCTTCAGCAGAACTTCCGTGAAACCCCAACTCCGCGCCCTCATCGAAGCGGGCCTCGACGCCCTGCGCAGCGCCGGCACAGTGCCGGCCGATGCCGAAAGCCCGGATTTCGTGGTCGAGCGCCCCAAGACCCGCGGGCACGGCGACTTCGCCAGCAACGTGGCGATGCTGCTAGCCAAGCCCGCGCGCGCTAATCCGCGCGCGCTGGCGCAGGCGCTGGTCGCCGCGTTGCCGGCCAGCGAAGACATCGCGAAAGTGGAGGTCGCCGGCCCGGGCTTCATCAACTTCCACCTGTCGCCGGCCGCCTACCGGCGCGAAGTGGCCACGGTGCTGCGGCAGGGCGCGCAGTACGGGCGCAACGCGTCCGGCCAAGGAAAAACGGTAGGCGTGGAATACGTGTCGGCCAATCCCACCGGGCCGCTGCACGTGGGCCACGGCCGCGCCGCCGCCATCGGCGACTGCATCGCGCGCGTGCTGGCGGCCAACGGCTGGCATACCAAGTGCGAGTTCTACTACAACGACGCCGGCGTGCAGATCGAGAACCTCGCGCTGTCCGTACAGGCGCGCGCGCAAGGCCTGAAGCCGGACGCCGCCGGCTGGCCCGAAGCCGGCTACCGCGGCGACTACATCCAGGACGTCGCCGACGCCTATCTGCATGGCGACACCGTGGAATCCGACGGTCACGCCGTCGCCGGCGCGAAAGATCCCGCTGACCTGGACGCGATCCGCCGCTTCGCCGTGGCCGCGCTGCGCCGCGAGCAGAACGGCGACCTGGCCGCGTTCGATGTGTCGTTCGACACCTACTTCCTGGAAAGCTCGCTGTACGCCGACCGCAAGGTCGAGGAAACCGTGCGGCGCCTCACCGCGTCGGGCCACACCTATGAGGAAGGCGGCGCGCTGTGGCTCAAGACCACGGATTTCGGCGACGACAAGGACCGCGTCATGCGCAAGTCCGACGGCAGCTACACCTATTTCGTGCCGGACGTGGCCTATCACCTCAGCAAGTGGCAGCGCGGCTACGAGCGCGCCATCACCGAGCTGGGCGCCGACCATCACGGCTCGCTGGCGCGCGTGCGCGCCGGCCTGCAGGCGCTGGACGTGGGCATTCCCGAGGGCTGGCCCGAATACGTGCTGCACCAGATGGTCACGGTGATGCGCGGCGGCGAGGAGGTGAAGCTGTCCAAGCGCGCCGGCAGCTATTTCACCCTGCGCGACCTGATCGAGGAAGCCGGGCGCGACGCCACGCGCTGGTTCCTGATCGCGCGCAAGCCCGATTCGCAGCTGACCTTCGATATCGACCTGGCGCGTCAGCAGAGCAACGACAACCCGGTGTTCTACGTGCAGTACGCGCACGCGCGCGTATGCAGCCTGCTGCGCCAGTCCTTGGAAAAAGGCTATGCGTACGACCAAGCCAACGGTCTGGCCCATCTGGCCACGCTGGACGACGAGCCTTCGCTGCTGCTGATGGTGGAGCTGTCGCGCTATCCGGAAGTGGTGGAGAACGCCGGCCAGCTGCTGGAACCGCATCTGGTCGCGCAATACCTGCGCGAACTGGCCTATGCTTTCCACACTTGGTACCACGCCACGCCGGTGCTGGTTGAAGACGCCGATGCGCGCGACGCGAAGCTGGCGCTCGCTTCGGCGACCAGCCAGGTGCTGGCCAACGGGCTGGAATTGCTGGGCGTCGGCGCCCCCCAGAAAATGTAAGTGGAAACGTAAGTGGAGAAAGTTTAGATGGCGGCACGACGCAACAAGAGCCAGGCCCGGCGCAACGCCGGCAACGGCACGCCCGGCTGGGTATGGCTGATCGCCGGCGTGGTGCTGGCGGTGGCGCTGTATTTCATCGTCCCGGGGCTGATGAAAAAGGACGGCGACGGCTTCTTCCGTCCGCAGCCCAACCCCGACGCCCAGCCGGCGCAGGTTGCCGACGCCGACGATCTGGGGGTGGACTCCTCGCCCGCCAGCTCCGCATCCGACGCGCCGGCTGACGATGCGGCGGCGCGGGAAACCCAGTACGACTTCTACACCCTGCTGCCCGGCAAGGAAGTGCAGATGTCCGACGCCGAGCTGGCCGCCAGCGCGCGCGAAGAACAAGCGCGCGAAGCGCGTGCGCAGCAAGCGGCCAGCGCCGCGACTGCGGGCGATGCGGCGGCGAATGATCCGACCCCGCTCGCGGAAACTCCGGTTGCGAGCGCAACCGCCGCCGATAGCGCTGCGACGCCGAGCGCGGCCAACGATGCGCGCTACGTGCTACAGGCCGGCGCGTTCGGCGGCTCCGGCGATGCGGAAGCCACCAAGGCGCGGATCGCCATGCTGGGCCTGTCGGCGCGCGTCGAGTCCGCGCAGATCAAGGGCAAGACCGTGTATCGCGTGCGCATGGGCCCGTACGGCAGCGCCAGCGAGCTGGCCGAAGCCAAGCAGAAGCTCGCCAGCGGCGGCCTGCCGGCGATGGCGATCCGCTCGCAGTAACCCGACGCGGCGAACGGCGATGAAACGTCTTGTGCTTGCGATCCTCGCCACCCTCGCGGCCGCGTTCCTGCTCAGTCTGCTCTCGTCCTACGCTACGCAGGGCGTAGCACCGGCTAGCGCAACGCCGTGGGGCTACACCGATCCGCTGAGTTGTCTGGTGATTTCCGTTGCCCACTGCATCGGCGGCGTGATTGCCGGCCGGCGGTTCATTCCCGTCGCGCTGGCGGTCATGGCCGTCAGCTGGGCCGGCAGCCTGTACCTCCTCACCAGGATAGCGGCGCCGGTTTCGCTCGATCCCTTCGCGGCCGCGCTCAGCAACAACGGCCTGCAGATGGCGCTCTCGACCCTCGCGGCGCTCGCTGGCGCCGCCATCGGCGCGTGGTGGCACTCGAGTCGCGCGCAAACGCAAACCGGCTGAAGCGCCTTCGGCATGTGCGCCATGCTTGAGATCGCCACATCGCGAGGGAAAAGTTTCGCCGCCCCGATCGCGGTGTCGGCGGCCAGTGAATTCTGGCTGGGCGGAACCCGCGGCGCAGCTGCTTGAACGCAGAGGCGTTTTGGACGCGGATCGGGGCGAAAAAAGCGGCATGCGAGAAAAAACCATAACCCGACAAAACGCCGCTGCATTTCTTTATCCGCGCTTATCCGCCTCTTTCGCTCCGATCCGCGTCAAAAGAGTTTCGAGGCACTAACGTCACGGATCGCCAGCCACTCCTTACCGATAAATGCCCATGACCAAAACCATCCTCATCACCGGCGCCACCTCCGGCTTCGGCGCCGCCGCGGTCAGGCATTTCGCCAATGCGGGCTGGCGCGTAATCGCCACCGGACGCCGCGGCGACCGCCTGCAGCCGCTGGTGGATGAATTCGGGGCGGACAAGATTCATGCCGCCGCCTTCGACATCCGCGACGAAGCCGCCCTGGAAACCGCGCTGTCGTTACTGCCGGAAGGCTTCCGCGATATCGACGTGCTCATCAACAACGCCGGCTTGGCGCTGGGCACCGCGCCCGCGCAACACGCCAGCCTTGCCGACTGGCGCACCATGATCGACACCAACATCACCGCCCTGGTGACGCTGACCCATCGCCTGCTGCCGACACTGATCGCACGCCGCGGCCTGATCATCAACATGAGTTCGGTGGCGGCCAGCTATCCGTATCCGGGCGGCAACACCTACGGCGGCACCAAGGCGTTCGTGAAGCAGTTCTCGCTGGGCCTGCGCTCGGACCTGCACGGCACCGGCGTGCGCGTGACCAGCATCGAACCGGGCATGGCCGCAACCGAATTCACCCTGGTCCGCACCCACGGCGACCAGGCGGCCTCAGACAGGATGTACGGCGGCGCCAACCCGATGACCGCCGAAGACATCGCCGAGCAGCTGTTCTACATCGCCACGCTGCCGCCGCACCTCAACATCAACCGGCTGGAGATCATGCCGGTCACGCAGTCGTTCTCGCCGTTCCAGGTGGCGCGCGACGTCTGAGCGAGGGCTCAGGCAGGCGAAGCCGCCGGATCCGACGCGCGCGTGAACACCGGCAGACGCTCGCGCAGTTTCAGGAACGGCCGCTCCACCGCGTAATACAACGCAGCGCCGGCCAAGATCGCCGCCGCGCCGTACGCGCAGAACGCCAGCAGCCCGGCTCCCTCCAGGGCGTCGCCCCAGTCCGCTTGCACTACATGGAAAATCGCCTTGTGCATCAGGTACAGGCTGTAGGAAATCGCCGCCAGCCAGCCCGCGCCCGGCACGCGCCAGCGGCCGATCCAGCTCTGCCGGCTGGCCCCGGCGAACACCAGCAGGGCCAGTCCCAGCGACAGCACCGGCCAGCCGATGGAATTGCCCAGCAGCCCCACGCGGTCGCGGAACAGCCAGAGGGCCAGCGCCATCACCGCCAGGCCCACGAACAGCGCCGGATTGGCGTAGCGCTGGGCCTTTTCCCAGGCATGCGGGCGGAACGCCTTCAGCGTGGCCAGCGCCACGCCGAACAGCAGACCGTCCAGCCGGTTCCAGGTGGGGTAGTAGATCTCTTCGACGAACCAGTTGCGCGGCGGATCGAGCGCGTCGTAGTGCAGCCACGCGCCCGTGCGCAGCGCGATGCCCAGCAGCAGCACCGCCACGCAGACGACGGCGAACTTCGCCGGCGACGGCCGCCTGGTCAGCCACCACGCCAGCAGTGGGAACAGCAGGTAGAAGTGTTCCTCCACGCACAGCGACCAGGCGTGCGAGAACGCGGCGCGGTCGCCGTAGTCGATCAGCAGGTTGAGGGTGAAGCTGAGGAACATCCACGCCGGCTCGATGCCGTCGGATTCGCGGAAACCCGGCCACAGCAGATAGATCGCCAGCACCACCCAGAACGCCGGCAGGATGCGTAAGGCGCGCCGCAGGTAGAAATCGCGGAAGGAGAAGCGCTGGCCTTGCGCCAGCACGGTCAGCACCTGGCCGCCGATCAAAAACCCGCTGAGCACGAAGAACAGGTCCACGCCCATCCAGCCGTAGCGCGACAGCCAGGTCCAGTCCTCGCCCAGTCCGCCGATCAGATAGGAATGGAACAGCATCACCCAGACGACGGCGAGGGCGCGCAGCAGGTCCAGGCCGGGGTATCTCATGGGGTGCGGCTTCATTCGTGGAGGTGAGGAATGAGAATGTTCTGTATGAGTGTCAGAAGCTGTGCTTCTGGCCCCTCCCCTTGCCCGCGCAGCGGGTAGGGGGAGGTTGGGAGGGGGTTGCTGTTGATCTTGCTCTTCGTTGGATGCCTGAAAAGCAAGAACAAGATCAAAGGCACCCCTCCCCAAACCCTCCCCTGCTGCGCAAGGGAGGGGGCAAAAACTTCAGCTCAAGGGTTCGTCGGACAGATACGTATACCCGGTCAAGCCCGCTTCCAGCGCATCGGCGAGCATGCCCGCTTCGGCCGGCGGCAGTTGCGCCGCCGCCACCCGCTCCGCATACGCCGCGCGCAGATCGGCGAGCGCGTAGCCCACGTAATCCAGCATCACATCGGTGGTGTCGCCGCTGCGCTGCGGGCTGATCCTGAAACCGTCGCCGTCGCGCTTCACTTCCACCGTGTCGGTGTCGCCGAACAGGTTGTGGATATCGCCCAGGATTTCCTGGTAGGCGCCGACCAGGAAAAACCCCAGGCGGTAGCTTTCGCCGTGGTTCAACGCGTGCAAGGGCAATGAGGTGTCCAGCCCTTCGTTTTCGACGTAGGTCTTGACCATGCCGTCCGAATCGCAGGTCATGTCGCAGACCACGCCGCGGCGCAGCGGCGCTTCGTGCAGGCGCTCGATCGGCACGATCGGGAACACCTGGTCGATGGCCCACACGTCCGGGATCGATTCGAACACGCTGAAATTGACGAAATACTTGTCCACCAGCCGCTCGTTCAGCTCGTCCAGCAGCTCGCGGTGGTTGCGCTCCTGCCCGCTCAGGCGCGCGCGCACCGCGTGGGCGATGGCGTAGAACAGATCGTCGATGCGCGCACGGTGGGTCAGGTCGATCTGGCCCAGCGCGTACAGCGACAGGCCTTCGCTGTGGTGATGCTGGGCGTCGTGGAAGAGCTCCACCGCCGGACGCGTGTCGAGTTCGTCGT